>Ga0209596_1000941_pt1 | contig 25768 bp, 37 predicted proteins | sample M_130807_MF_Meta_FD_187314 | JGI IMG/M metagenome (GOLD analysis project Ga0209596, IMG submission 187314) | Freshwater microbial communities from Lake Montjoie, Canada to study carbon cycling - M_130807_MF_MetaG (SPAdes) (version 2) | ecosystem: Environmental > Aquatic > Freshwater > Lake... | reverse complement strand
TAATCCACGCACACGTGTCCCAGTATAAAATAATGACCCTTTTATTTAGTACCCTCATTATTTGCGCGCCAGTGCGTCTATTATCAAAGTTAACATTGCGGGTGGTATACATTGAGCGCGCAACTTGTATATTTTTTTTGATTCTGTATACTCGTTCCTAATGTCGCGCGGTCCCCAACGAACGCCAACCAAAATACTGATTGATTCCGGTTCACGTAAGGGACTCGCGCGATCATTAACAGAAGTTCAAGGTACCGACGGTGTGCCGGCGCCCTGGCCATTTATTCAAGACAATACTGAAGCGCTGGAAATGTACGCAATTCTGTTGCGTGATATTGGCGCGCTGGGCGTATTAAAAACGCAAGACGGCCTAGCGCTGAGCATTTGCGCCGAAGCAATTGCCAAGGGTAACCAATGCGAACGCATGATTCCCGAAACGGGCGGGGACTGTATAGACCATCCGCAAAAGGGATTAATTGTAAACCCGTGGAGCCGGCGCGCGCGTGACGCCAGGGCAGACGCGGTGAAGATCATCCAAGCCTACGGGCTGACCGCCAGCGCCCGCGTAGGGCTGACCACGCAAGCCGTGGCCGCGGTGAGCGGCGCCGCAAAACTCGCCGCACGGTTTACCAATGTCAAAAAAACGTAAGATAGTTTGCCCCAAGAATATCCCAGGCTATGACCCCGTAGCCACCGCGGCGCCTGGGGACTACTACGATAATGAGCGGGCAGAAAATGCTTGTGCGTTTTTCGAGAACCACATAACCCACCACAAAGGCAAGTGGGCTGGCAAGCCGTTTGTTTTGGAGTCTTGGCAACACGCATTTATTTCTAATCTGTTTGGCTGGATGAGGGAAGACGGTACGCGCCGCTATCGCAACGCTTATCTAGAACTGCCGCGTAAAAATGGGAAAACCACAATGATGGCGGCCATCGGAATATATCTTCTTTTAGCTGACGGCGAGAACGCGCCGGAAGTGGTGATAGCCGCAAGTAGCCGAGACCAAGCGGCGGTGTGTGGTGACACGGCGCGCATGATGGTAAAAAATTCCAAGACGCTAAGCGAATGCGTCGAGGTCATGCGGAATACAATATCTGCTAAGGATAATAACGGGCGCTTAGATATAATCAGTAGCGACGCCAACAATAAGCACGGCAAAAGTCCCTCTTGTATCGTGCTGGATGAGGTCCATACATTTGGGCCAGCGGGCGAGGAATTATATAACGCGTTGGTTACTGGCGTGGCGGCGCGCGCGCAACCGCTTATACTAAGCATTACAACCGCTGGCCATGACAAGAATTCCCTGTGTTGGAAGCTACACCAATATGCGGATAATGTCCGCAAGGGTATAGTTAAAGACCCAGCATTCTTGCCCGTGATTTGGGGAGCCGAAAAGGAAGACGATTGGCACGATGAAAAAGTGTGGGCGAAATGTAACCCATCGCTGGGCGTGTCAGTCAGTTTAGAATTTCTACGCGCCGAGCATTCTAAAAGCCTAGAGCTAACGGGTTATAGTTCGCAGTTCCGCCGGCTGTACTTAAACCAGTGGACCGAGAGCGAAACGCGATGGATCAGCGCGGAGAGCTGGAACGCTTGCGCGGTGCCAGGCTTAGACATCGAATCACTGGCGGGTCAAAATCTTTATATTGGAATGGACCTTAGCACCACCGTAGATTTAACTTGCATATCCTGTATATTCACAGACGAGGAAGAAAATGTAACGTGTATTCCTTTCAATTTCTGTCCTGAGAATGGTATAAAACGGCGCTCAAAATTAGACCGCGTACCGTATGAGGATTGGCGCGAGCGCGGCCACCTAGAGGCCACAAGCGGGGACGTGGTAGATTATGACGCAATTATAAATACTTTGCAACGAATTGCGAAAATAGCGAAGTCTATTATACTGTGCGGGTACGACCCTTGGAATGCGACGATGCTAGCTACCACGTTGCAAAGCCAAGGGTTTAAAATGGTGGAAGTAAGGCAGGGTTATAGAACCATGTCGGAGCCGTGTCGCGCGTTAGAGAGCTTAGTTTTAAGTGGGAAATTAATCCACCCAGCTAACGTTGTTTTGGATTGGTGTGTAAGTAATTGCGTATTGGAAATAGACAGCGCCGGTAATTGTAAGCCGAGCAAAGCAAAATCGACGGAACGAATAGACGCGTGTAGCGCGTTAGTAACAGCGCTCGCGTGTATGTGTTCAAAGGATGCGGAAAATAATACACCCTCAATTTATGAAAGCAACGACCTAAAATGGCTCTAAAAGATTTACTCTTGCGCGCTTTTAAGACTCCACCGCGCGCTGACTTTGAGGATAATACGAATATAGGCCAGCCAATCGGGCAAAGTATTCAAAGTTATTTAAGCGATTTTAGCACAAGTAATATAACTGTTACGCCTGAGAACGCGATGAGCGCGCCTAGCGTTTACGCTTGCGTTAAACTAATTTCGCAAACCATCGCGCGTATGCCGTGGATGGTTTTAAAAAACGATTATAAAACAGGCACCGCCGAGCCTGATAAAGAGCATAGTATTTTTGGGCTACTAAATGTCGAATCTAACGAAGATATGACAGCCCACAGTTGGAGGGAGCTTACGGTTTCTGATTTATGTTTATACGGGAACAGCTACAGTTTTATACAGCGCAACGCCGCAGGGGAAGCGGTTTCGCTTGAGCATCTACGCCCTGATTATATGTTTATGCAACGGGACCAGGCCAACCAGCCCTACTACCAGTATTATTCTGGAGCCGTAAGCGATAAAGCAAGCGTTGAAAATAAACAGCGTATGTTTCGCCCTTTTGATATTTTACATTCGCTCACCGCCACGGGCGGGGATGGAATTTTGGGAATGGCGCCCATCGCCGCAATGCGTAATTTAATTGCACAAGAATTGGCGCTGGAGGAATATGTCGCTAGATTTTTTTCCAACAGTGCAAGGCCAAGCGGTATATTAACTATGCCAGGCACCCTGAGCGCTGAAGCCGCCGGGCGCTTGCGCGAGTCTTGGCAGAAACAGCAAGGCGGGGTATTCAACAGCGGGCGTATTGCGGTATTAGAAAACGGGCTTACCTTTAGCCCAGTATCTACCAACATGGTAGAGAATCAGATGATTGACGTCCGCAAGTATTGCAGGGCGCAAATTGCCAGCGCCTTTGGCGTCCCATCGTTTAAGATTGGCGCCACGGAAAGTATTTCGTACTCGTCACAAGAGCAAGGTGAAGCCGCGTTTATTAGTTCAACGCTGGCAAACTACGCTAGTATTATCGAACAGGAAGTAAACCGCAAACTATTTAAGCGCGGTACTGATTATTATACTCGTATAAATTTTGACGATTTACAGCGGGGTGACCGTGCTAGCCGTTATAGTTCATATAATATTGGTCTCACCACAGGCTTGCTTACTGTTAATGAGGCGCGGGCTTTGGAATCACTTCCAAGTATTGGCGAGAGTGGCGATACCGTACGCGTACCGCTGAATACTGCCACGCCTGGCGCGGTGGCTGATGGCAAAACGCCGGCGGCGGCTGGAACTGTTCCGCCGGAGCAAGGAAGCGAAACCGGGACACAAACCACGCCACCGCCGGCCACTGCCGACAATGGAACTATTATCGCCGATACGGCGCTTAACGGCGCACAAATTGCCAGCATTCTTGAAATCATTGCAAGCGTATCTACGGGCGTGATGAGCGCCGAAGCTGGCAAGGCTTTGATTCTTGCGGGCTTTCCAGCGCTTGACCCCGCAAAGATTGACACAGTGCTGGCGGGTATTAACCAAACAGCGCCAGCGCCAACCAAAGCGGCGCCAGCGCCCGCGGCGCCAACGGCGCCCGAAGCGCCCGTAGCGGAAGCAAAGGCGCTAGAGCTGTTCCTACCGAGCGCATTAGCCGCAATGGCGCGCGCTTGCGAAGCGGAGGCAAAGTACCTGGCGTCATGCCGTACGCCCGCCAAGGTCCAACGCTGGCGCCCTGACGTGGCGCGCCTAGGCGCTGAGTGTTCCCCGATATACAAAGGGCTGTTAAGTCTCTTGGGCGGTGTGGGTGACGGTGACGGCGCCGCCATTGCCACCGCGTTTGCGGACACGATTGAACGTGAAGCGCGCGCCCGCAAAGATGACTGGCATACGGTGGGCCACATTGCCACCGCCGAAGCGCTCGCGCGCCGGCTAATTTCCGAAATTATCCAAACAAACCGAAAGGTACAAAATGAAAATTGAAACACGCAAGGAAGTACAAGTAAAATTAAACGCAAGTAGCGAGCCACTGCCGGGTGAACCTCTGAAAATCGGAGGTTATGCCGCCAAGTTTAATAACCCATACGATATGGGAGATTGCTACGAAACCCTAGCGGCTGACTGTTTCGACGCCAGCAAGGATAATCCTAGTATTGTTTTGCTTTGGAACCATGACACAAGCAAACCACTTGGACGCGTCAGCGCTGGAAACCTACGGGTATTTACGGATGAGGTGGGGCTAGGCTTCGAGTGTAGCCTATTGGATACACCTAGCGCGCGGGAGGTACATACCTTAGTGGGCGCTGGCGTTTATAATCAATGCAGTTTTGGATTTATATGCGAGCAGGAAGTGATGATTAGGGAAAAGGGAGCGACTAAACCAACCCGCAAAATTCAACGCGCAAAGCTAATGGAATTAAGTTTGGTGTGTTTTCCGGCAAATCCTAATACCGAGGTTCAGGTTCGGGAACTACCCAAACAAAAGCGACGCGTATACCTCCCGCCTGAGTTTTGAAACATACTTGCGTAAATTGTAAGTATAGTTATAATGTCACTAATTGAATATAGCCTAGCCGTGGCGCCTGACGCCGCGGCCTAGAGTGGAGCAATGCGACGCCCTGAGCGTAGCGTAATCCAGCGTACTACTTTTATACTTAATAAATGGGTTTATACCCACAGGAATAATATGAACAAACCACTGCATACAGCATCCGAAGATTACCAAGCAATTTACAGTAAGTACCTTTTGCGCGGACGCAATATGCTTACTGACGCTGAAACGCGCGCCATTTCCGTAGGCGCTGGCGGCGCTGTAATCGCCGGCGCTTCGTGGGCTACGTTCATTGATAACGCCATGACACAGGATACTTTGCTTTCGCGCGTCCAGCGCGTTGAAACCACAACCAGCTTTACCCAGCCAGTGCTAACCACAACCAATACTTTGAATACTGGAGTGGCTGAAGCAAGTCTAGGAACAGGTGGTAGCCCGCTGTTTACCAAGACTTCGCAAGGCACCGGAACTAGCGTTACGGAATACACGTTCAGCTTGAATAAGGTTACTTCATGGGTCAAGGTTTCAAACGAATTGCTAAACGATTCTCAAGCCGGGCAAGACATTGAAGCATTCTTGCAACGTGAACTTACTTCCAAAATGATTACTGAAATCAATCGCCAAATGGTGGTAGGCGCCGGTAGCACAGAATGCCAAGGCGTTTACAATTCAGCGCGCAACTACGCGCGCACGGCCGCTACGGGCGTGGCTACCACCAACACGATTAAAGACGTGCTAAGCGCCGCCTGGCTTTCAGGCGCGAGTAGTGATTCACCTATAGATTACGAAAGTTGGCGCAACTGCGTAGCGGTAGTAAATTCCCGCGCGCTGGGTTCATGGGACCCGTCAGCGTACCCCATCCTATTTCCAACAATGAGCGGCGCAATGCAAACGGGAACGGTATACGAAGGTTTGCCAGTGGTATACCAACGTCTTACCACTAACGCGTCAATCGCCAGCGGCGAGCCGCTAGTGTGCTTCGCCGATTTCACAAAGTATTTGCTAGCCACCAACGTTGGCGGGTTTAGCGTGGCGCGATATGACGAAACTTTCGCAGACACAAATCAGACATTATTCGTAGGAAGTGTGCGCGCCGATGGCGCCTTACTAAATGCGGCTGGAGTATTAAACATTACACGTAGTTAACTTTTCATAGATACCTATCGCCGCGGTAGGTATCACGCTTCGCGTTGAAGCAATGATATTACCGCGGTGTTTGAACTTTTATAAGGAATGAAACAAATGGCTAGTGATTATAAAACAGTGTTGACGAAGATGGGCGAGGTCTACCAAGAAATGTCAGCATTGGTAGAGGCTGGAAATGCAATGGACACGGGAATGTCAACTGAGCAAGAGGCGCAGTATAATTCCCTCAAGGCAACCTACGCCACGCTTGGCGCACAAAAGGCGCGCAACGAGGAATTGATGGGCATGGAGAATACCGCTAAGAATACCCCAGGCGCGCCGGTGGTTCGCGAGTCTGCCAAGGTAATTGACGCGCGCGAAGCACAGTTGAACAAGCAATGGGAAATCCGTAGCACTGAAAGTTACGCCCATGCGTTTGAGCAATATTTGCGTAATGGTGAACACACAGCGCCACAATTTATTCGCGCGTTGGGTGAAGCATCGGGCCAAGGCGGAACGGTTATTCCGCCAATTGAATATGATGCACAGTTGACCGCCAAGATTCAGACGCTAAATGCAGTCCGCAGTTGCGGAAGCAAAATTATGAATTGCGGCAGTTTTCAGCGTAACGTGGCCGTGGAAGCCACGCAAATGGTTGCTGGTTGGACCGCGGAAGCCACGGCCCCATCGGAATCCTCACCAACATACACAGCCGTAACGCTTACACCAAAGCGCTTGGCTGGTTTGTTGAAGGTTTCCAATGAATTGATTGAGGATGCCGGCGCCCGTAGTTTTAATATGCAAAGCATCATCGCTGAGCAAGCCGCGCGTATTCTTGCTGAAACTGAGGAAACTGGTTTCCTAGTAGGTACAGGCGCAAGTAATCAACCCGTAGGTATTACAACCGATGCGGCGTTGACCACTAGCGCCAGTACAATTACGGGTCCAACCGTAGCGCAAGTTATTACATGGGTATATTCATTGGCCCGACAATATCGCAAGGATGCCGTGATTCTCATCAATGACAATACTGCTTCATTGATTCGACAGCTTCCAAATATTGCAAGCGGTTTAACTAATCTCTTGTGGGTTAACTCCACGGATCAATCTGAGCCGGACCGCCTGATGGGTATTCCAGTTCATATTACCGCTGGCTTGGATTCAGTTGGCGCCAATAAGATTATTGGCTTGATTGGTTCATTCAAGAATAATTGCGTGATTGGTCAACGCAGTAATTTTGAGATGAAAACTCTTCGTGAGCGATACGCTGACGCAAATCAAACTGGATACCTTTTCCAGAATCGCGTCGATATTGCTCTCACACTGCCAGCGCTTGCGTTTAAAGCTTTGAAGTGTGCGGCCTCTTAATCACTAGTTTACTTCGGTATATTTGATTTCACCCCCCAAGCGCCTAACCGCGCTTGGGGGATTTCATGGAAAACGTCAAACTAATAAAGGCGGGTAGCACTTTGGCTGAAGTTTTTCCACTAGGAACTATACTGAGCGTCAGCGCCGCCGAGGCCATAGAATTAATTTCTACGGGCATTTGCGAGCGCGCGGACGATAGCGACGATTTACGAAGCGCCACTCAGCTGGCGCCACGCACAGCAACCAGGAAGGGCGTTAAGCGATGAGCCGTAGCAACGCCGCCGCCGCGCTATTGTTTCGCCGCAAAGGCGACGGGTCCACGCTGAATTTGGATTTTACAGGTGGCTCTTTAGATTCTCGCGTGGTGCTGACACGATCTGCAAACACTGCGACCTACATCAATTCATCGGGCTATGTCACTACGGCCGTGGCGAACGAAGCGCGCTTTGATTACGACCCAACGACGCTTGCGGCAAAGGGTTTGTTAATTGAGGGAAGCGCAATAAATTTATTTACTTACAGCGCAGATTATACAAATGCGGCGTGGACAAAAGGCTCGGCATCGGGCGATGTTGCCGTGACAGCGGCAAGTGGAACAAGTCCCGAAAATGCAAATACTGCAATTTTATTGGCAGAAAATTCAACTACTTATGCCCAACATTTTGTACAGCAAAGTCCAAGCGTATCAACAGGAAATGTATACACATTTTCTTTATGGGCAAAAGAGCCGACATCAAATAGTCGCAGATATCTAATAATGCAAATTGCTGACGGACAGGGTACACCCGCCGCTAGATTCACAATCAATATTGATTTGCAAGCGGGGACAATACTTACAACTGGAACTATTGACGGCCTAGCCGGAGCGCCTACGGGAACTGCCTCATCAATTACAGCATATGCAAATGGTTGGTATCGATGCACTGTAACCATGAATTGCATTGGTGGAACAGGATATTTTCAAGCAAAACTAAACAATGGCGCAACATTAAACGGAAGCGGAATATCACAATTTTATTCTGCATCTGCACCATACAAAGGCGTTTTAATTTGGGGCGCACAGGTTGAACTAGGCACAAGCGCAAGTTCTTACATTCCTACCGTTGCAAGTCAAGTAACCCGCAACCCCGATCTCGCATTGATGACCAGCACCAACTTCTCAAGTTGGTTCACAGGTGGAACTACAGGCACATTCTTTGTCGATTTCCACGGAGGTGTGCGCGGGATTACTTCGACTGTGCGGAGCGTGATTTCGACTAGCGATCAAACAACCAAGCATTTGCATTTGCAACAGGTCAGCGCGGCTGGTGCGTTGAAAGTTGCAGATTTTGGCGCGGCTAACAGCGTTTCAACTGCCAACACAATTACAAGCGGCGCGCGAACCAAGGGCGCATTCTCATTCGTCGGGTCAACAACCACCGTCAATCTTTGCTTAAACGGCGGGACTGTTGCCACATCGTCAGCGATTGCGTTTAGCGTCGCGCCGACCTGGCTTGTGCTTGGTGGAACTAGCACCGATGGCTCAACGCTCACGGATTTAACCACAGTTCTTAACGGAAGTATTCGCCAAATCAAATATTACCCAACCGCGCTGACCAGCGCGCAACTGATTGCGATGTCAACATGATCGACTATTTCCTACGCACATCGACCAAGTCAAATATGGAATCCTGCTTGCTTGCGGCGGGTGTCGCAACCCGCAACGCCAGCGGCGACATCATCGGGCAGTGGGACGGCGGCCGCGTGGACATCGATTTCATCGGCAAGATTTACGGAATAGTTGATAAGGAAAGCGTAGTGCTTGACGACCGCTACCACGCCAACCTTCGCGTCTGCGGCGACCTAGCGCAAGACCAAGTAGACGAGCTACCCATTTTAGACCCGGCGCCAACCACACCCATGCGAGTATTCGCCTAATGCTAAACACCACCGTAACCACCGCGCCAAGTTTTGAACCGATTAGCCTGGCTGTGTCGAAAACACACTGCCGGGTCTACCATAGCCTAGATAATGACACATTCGGCACAGGTAGCGTAGGTAGCGGTTTAATTACCACCGCGCGCCTCATCATTGAAAATGAAATACGCGGTCCAATTCCCAACACAGGATTTACTACGGTTTTTGATTCATGGCCCGCGTCGCGCGAAATTGTGTTACCGCGTTGCCCGCTGATTAGCGTTGCTAGCGTAACCTATGTGGACACAGCTTCAGCAACCATTACGCTGAGCGCGTCAACAGATTACATTGTGAAGAGCTACAACGGGATGGGGCGCATTATGTTGCGCGATACCGCAGAATGGCCAAGTGATTTACACAACGGCGGCGAAGGCGTAATTACGGTGGTCTACACCGCGGGCTACGGCGCCAGCGCGGCGGTAATCCCTGAAGCGTTGAAACACGCTATTTTATTACAGATTGCTTCGCTGTACGAATTCCGCGCTTCTATGAGTCCAGTACAGATCAGCGTTAATTCAACTATTAAAAATTTGATATCGCAGTATTCAAACGGTAATTACGTATGAACCCTGGCTTAATGCGGACGCCGTTACTAATTAAGTTTAGGAACATTACGGTTTCCTCATACGGCCAACCGCTATTTACATACACAGGCACCACCTACATAGCCGGGCAAATTACAGAATGCTCAGGTGAAGAAAAGTTAAACCACCACAAAATGGATCAAATCGTAACCCATAAGATTACGACAAACTTTTACCCTGGTATTTCAACTGGTGACAGATTTACCGCTAGCGTAAGCCGTGATAGCAACAATGCTAGTTTCACCAAAACCTATGAAATTATAAGCGCCATAGATTATAGACAGGAAGGGCATACTTTAAATTTTATATGCCGGGAGGTCGATGATGGCTGATGAAATGGGAATACAACTTAACCAATTTGCAGATAATTTAAAATTGCTAAAGAGAGAATTGGTAGGTAAAATTATTGCTAAAGCCATGCGTGAAGCAATGGACCCAGTACAGCGCGTGGCTGGAGCGCAATACTTGCAACGCACAGGCGCTCACGATTTCAATCAAACTGAAGCAAAGTTATTAAACAGGTGGGGTGGAAGTAAAAGCAACCGCCACCCAGTGGGTGAAAGCCGTCAGCGCGTGGCCGCATCTATTTTAAAAATAAAAACAAAATCTATTAAGGGAATTAGAAAAGCGGCTAGCGGTGAACCGCGGGCATTGCTTTATAAGCTGTTCGGAAAGACCCAAAATAGCTGGCTTTTGGAATTCGGAAGATATAAAGACGTTGCTAGAAAATATCACGGATGGGGAACACTACAAAAGGTAGTAAACACTATGGAAACTTTTACCCAAGGTAAACTAGTTTCCAGCGTAAAAGAGCAAATGGATAAAGCCGCCAACAAGTTTTGGCGCGACTTTGCAAAGTTTCCAAGCGCGTCTAAAGGCGGGTCTAAATGAAGTTTATAGCCGGCGTCCACAACGCTATCGCGCAATGCCCGTCATCTCTTGCTTTAGTTTCCAGCAAGGTTTATCAAAGTTTTGCGCCGCTGACAGCCACCATGCCTTATTTAATTGTGGGCGCGCTAAGCGATGAGGCCGTAAGTCCAGCGCTTGACGGGAACAAAGATACGCTAAGAAAAGCCAATATACCTATAATGTGCGTTTCTAGCACTGTTTCAAGTTCCGCAACTATTGCAGATACGCTAAGAGTTGAATTATATAATGCCCGTGGTACACTAGCCACGGGTACAACGGTTTTAAATATACACGTCTTGGACACGAATTATCAGTGGGACCCAGGCGAAGACGGAACAGAGAATGGCGCGCATATTTGCATAATTAATTTAAATTTCTTTTACAGAGCAACCACACCGGCACCAGTTACTTTCGTAGCTGGACCATAACACAAAGGATTATAATCATGGCAGTAGCACTAGGAAATGGCGCAACACTTGTAATAGGTAGCGCGGCATCACCAACAACAAACGTAGCAAATTTAACTACAGTTAGTTTTGATGGGTTTAAAGTTTCAACCGTGGAAACAAGCGCCCTTTCGGCAACTTATAAAACGTTTATTCCTGGGCTTTTGGAAGGTGGCAGTATAACTATCACCTGCAACAGCGACACAAGCGACACAGGACAGAGCCTATTAACTACTAATATGCTCGCCAAAACGCTTACATACTTTATTTTAACGTTTGCTGATGGTTCAGTAATTGGCGGCGGCACCGGAAGTACTGCTTACGTGGATTCTTACAAGACTGATGCCAGCGTAGATTCAGTGCAGATGGCTTCATGGACTCTTAAAACCACAGGCACCCTATCAGTAGCTTAATATGGCAACCACCCGCGCACAATTAGCCGCGTTAAACGCAACCATTCCCACCGCTGAAGTTATAATCAAGGGTGTGGGAGTGGTTAAGGTACGTTCGCTGACGGCGGGGGAGCGTGATAGCTGGGAGCAATATGTTTATAATTCGCGAAAACCAAACGAAGCAGTAAAGAATTTACGGGCTTCGCTAGTGGTACGCGCGATTGTGGACGACGCGGGCGCAAGAATATACGGCGATACGGTGGAAGATATGGAGGAAGTTTCCTCCCTGCCCGCAAAAGTGGTAGACAGAATTTATAAGGCGGCGCAGAAACTTAGCGGCCTTGGCGCCGATGATATAGACGAACTAGAAAAAATCTAAACCAGCGCCCGCTACGAAAGTTTTATTTTACTTTGGCGCTGGAACTAGGCAAAACCGTAGCGGAAATTGAAACCATGAGCAGTTTAGAAATTAGCGAGTGGATAGCGTACAACAGGATTGACCCGCTGGGCCGTGAACAGCGCGGCGATTTACGCGCCGGGATTGTGGCAAGCGTCATAGCCAACAGCAACCGCACACGTGGTAGCGCCTTTACAGCGCAAGATTTCCTACCCTTTCCTACTGCTAAGACACCTACACAAAAGCAAACGCCAGTCGAAGCGGTGCAAGAATTTAAAAAATTAATAGCGCGGGGACATCATGGCTAACGCTGGCTCTATTGTTGCATCTTTAATTGTCAACGCTGACGGCGCCATCGCTGGTTTTAATGCTGGAACGGAAGCCGCGAAGAAAGCCGCCAATTCGATTGGTGGCAGTATTGCGCGAATAAATTCTAAGCAGATTAACGCCGCGGCCACAAACCTATTAAAGAATTTTGTTAGCCCAGCCGCGCTGGCCGGCGCTGGCGCATCATTGCTTACCGATCTAGTAAAGGGGTTTTCTACTGGCAGTACCAAAACATGGGAACAAGCTGGAATGAACATTATGACAAGCCTAAATAAAGGCTTGCAGTCTATCCCGATTGTGGGTGAATTTGGGAAATTAGGGGAAACAATCGGTAACGCATTCTTTGGCGTCGATAAGGCTAACGCTTCCATAGCGCAAACTGAAATTCAAATTGCAAAGGTTGACGCGGTATTAAAGCAACTTAAAAGCACCGCGGATTTAACTCTTAGCACTGAAGCAAAAATACGTAAAGATACTAGGCAGTTAAATATGACTGCTGATGCAAAAGAGCTAGACGATTATCAAGACAAACTAGACGCGGAATTAGATATGTCTATAGCGGCGCAATTAGCTATATTTGATAGTACTGCCGGACCATCAAAACAACTATTAAAAGAAACATACAGCGCTGGAACAGGCGAGGGGGGCGGGTCACAAAGTAGTATTCTTGTAGATAATCCATTGTATGAACAACAAATGGACGAAAGGGTGCAAGCCCGCGCAAGAGTAGAAAAACGAATACGCGAAGATAACGCTATTACTTTTGATATTGAATCTAATAAAATTAAAGACGCGCAACAGGAACGGGCTAAAGCCGTTAAAGATGAGGCAGATTTTCAAAAGGGAATAACGGAAGATATTCGCGTACAAGATGAGGAATACGATGCGTGGAAAAAACAAAGTGACGCAGAAGAATTAGACCGAAAAAAACTACTTGCAAGAGTGGAAAAGGATTTAGCGGATGAGCGTTCAGATGCTTTGGACGCCGCCATAAAAGCCTACGACGCGTACGGGGACGCCCAAGCTAATTTTGGAAATACAGTAGATGAAATTAAAAGAAAAGGCGCAGAAGACGCTAAGAATCAAAACGTAACTACTGGCTTGCAAACCGCGATAGGAGCGGTAAAGGTGGCGGGCGCTCAAGATTTCAGCGTACAAAAACAAATAGACATAGCCAATAATGCACTGGCAGAATCAAAGCGGCAAAGCGATTTACTGAAAAAGATTTCAGAAAACCTACAACCAGGCAAGGTGACATAATGGCTTTAGTTTGGCAAAACAGTACGCGCTCAGCAACCTTTGACCGCGGCAAGTGGCAGGGTACGCAAAATTATATTGTTTATGATGACGCGCAAGCCGCAATTAATGTTTACGATTTGGCAAGTACTGGCCCGCCCACCGTTGGTTTTGGTGGTGGGCAAGACCCTACGCTAGATACCTATCTACGCTCCGTTGGTTCAACGTACACGCCAGCGCCTGACGGGCGTAATCGCGTTTGGAACGTTACCTATACGTTTGAGTCTATAATGGGTGATGGAAGCGCCATTACGTCTACGGACGTCTTGACCGAAACGGAAGTAAATTTTACGAGTTTTGAATGTAATATAACTTCTGAAGTACTTGATATTTGGTATTCAAACCCGACGCTACCCAGCACGGACGCGCTACGCAGTGATCCGGGATTAACACCACTAAGCGGGGGTACGCCCGTATACGCTGGCAAGGACCCTATTTCATTCGTGTCTAGCGTAATGAGCATTTCAGTACGCAACGTAAGAAACGGAAGACCTGATTATTTAACGCTTGCGGGCATTATTGGAAAGCGTAATAGCGTGGCATTTACCTTTGGCGCCAATGCAAATGCGGCGCAAAATCTAATATGCCCTATTGGTTCATTATTGTTTGTTGGCGCCACCACTAGCCGTATCGGTCCCAACCAGTACGAAGTAAACTTTCAGTTTAGTTTTGACCCTAATCTATATTTCCTACGTCAAGTTCCTCTAATGGATACTGAGGGCGTTAAGATTGTTTTAAAAACGCCAGCCAGCGCCTTTAGCGATTCAAACCCGTATTACGCTGATAAGGTATATTATAAGCAACCGTTCCCATCCGTTACTGCCTTTAGCGCTCTTGGATTGGTAACGACGTAATGGACATTAAGCCCAATATCCGCAGTAACTTTGGGCCACTGAGTCCGCGCGGGTTTAACAAGATTGCGGCGAAGGCAAATGAGCGCACAACGCGCGACGCCACGCGGGATTTATTGCCTGGGACAAAAGTATTTACCGCAAAAATTACAGGTAATACTACAATAATTGCGAATAGGCGCTGGAAGTATAATTGGATTCAATCGTATTTAAAATCTAATAATAAACTATTTACCCAATCGTCAACGTATCTAGTTAGCGCCGCTGGTAGTGAGGCTTATAATACTTGTGAGGCGTTGCAACAATCAAGCGGTACCTATGACGGCCCTGGCATTACACACTCAAACATCCCCGCGGGCTACACATTGCAACCGATTGCCACAGGTACTAACGTTTTAATTTTTCAAAGCCGAGATGATTTAGGTGCTGTTACTTTTGTATTTTCGCTGGCTAACGCCATTGATGGAGCTTGTGCGTAATGGCGCCGGCTAAGAAACCAACATTAACGCCACTGCAAACGGTGGTACTTTATGGGCAACTCATAGGAATTATATTAGCGCTTGGAATATACATTACTGACATTGGACGCAAGACCGCAACCCTTGACCGTATCGGTAGCGACGTTACCGAGTTGCGGATTATAGCTTCTGACCTGACCAAGGCGGTTATACGTGGCCAGGCAATAGATGAAGGCCACACCGCGGCGCTACAGGTTTTAACTTTAAAGATTGATAAACTCAAACCCTAATGGAGGAATATACATGGATTCGTTTCTTGGCAACATTTTTTATACTATCGTTTGCGTATCTATTGGTTGGGTACTTGGTCAATTATTCAGCATTGAAACATTTAAAAAATGGCTTGGTCCAAAGCAATAAATTTTATTTGCGTTTGCGCGTTTATTTCAAGCGGTGGCTGTAGTGCCGCCAAGGAAATAGCCGCCAGCGCTGACCACGCCAGCACGTTGGCGCATTCTGTCTACACACGCGCGCAGTGGATCACCACCCATTCTGCGGAGCCGGACACAATCAAGGCGGCTACGGCCATCCAGGCTGACGCTATGGCTATCCTCGCTGAAACGTCAGATATAAACGTAGCCGTAAGCGGCGTACGGGATATACAAAGCGCCTACGTTACCGCGCTAATGTGGGCTAGCGCCGCTGTGGTGTTTGCCGCGCTGGCTTTCATACTTTGGCAAAGCGGCCTAGGCGTAGCACTGCGCGCGCTTTGCGGGCTTATACCACGGCGCACACAAAACGAAGCGGCGCTAGCGCGTCAAATGCTAAGCGATGACCCAACCACCGCGCGGGAATTTGTCGCGGCAAAGCGAGCAAGCGATCCGCTATTCGCGGCCGCTTGGAAAGAGGGGGCGAAGTGAGTTTATTAAATGCGGCGTGTTGTTGCATAGGTCATTGTTGCGTAACCGACGAATTTGGTGGGGAGTGCGGTTGTTACGCAAATCAAAGCAAAACGCAATGTGACACTCTTAATGGCCGTTGGTACTCAGGCAAACTTTGCGACGACAATTTTACCTGTTTAGGTATGTGTTGCATATTTGATTCCAATGGAAATTTTAAAGATTGCAAAGGTGCAATGAATGAATGCGATTGTCTTGAACAGCGTGAAATAGGTGACACAATAAAAATGGTTTTCTTTGGCGATGCAGAAAATGAGAATTGTGATTTATGCCAAGAAACACCATGCGCCGAAGAAAATGTCACAGACAAAATATGGGTGTGGATGACTGGATTTAGGTTTACCGATTTAAGTTCAACGGGCTTTCTTTACTGTGAAGATTGTGCATACATTGAAGAACGATTTAAGACTTTAATATATAGACATGCAAAATGTTTTTTAGTTACAGAAACAACAGAAATGGCGACTTATATTGCGGCAATTGAGGCTTATGAAAATTCTTTTATAAGTACATTTACTGGAACTGGAACTTGTCCTCCTGTGCTATATGAAAATGTTACTGTTGAGATGACATGGCACACAGTTCCTGTATGTTGTGGTCAAACTATTTATTTATGGTTTAAGCCGTACACGACAAAAGAAGTAGTTGAATGTACTTCTACATCAATCAATCATCCGTGGTCACATATTGGAAGTTTTTGGAATGTTACGCCGGCAACTTGTCCAAATCCTTCTTCTCCATGCTGAAATGACTGACAGTGAATAAAGAAGATTTTACAAATGAATTAAACAATGTCTTGCAAAATATTACTGCGAGAAGATTTGATTCTTCAATTGCTGAGTATGTGCCTAGTGTTGAATATCAAGAAATAATTGCGAAGCACGGACGGCAAAGCATAAAACTAATTGAAAACTTAAAGCCAAGGCAACCGACACAAGTCGAACTTGCCAAGCAATACGCCCGCGCCGAACTCACCCACGCAACGCAAGGCCCTGCAAGCGAAGCCGACGCGGCGGCGCGACTGGCGATCTGCATGGCTTGCGAACACCGCGCAACGGATTACAAAGGGCAGACCGATACAGTGGGGTGGTGTACACGGTGTGGCTGTGGGGCTAACGCGCGGGCTGTATTGACGGTTAAGGTAACCCTTGCTGGGGCGTCATGCCCACTGACGCCGCCGAAATGGGAAGCCGTGCCAGGCACCGGCGCCACGCTGGCGTCAGCCGTGGACGCGGTAGCGGGCGTCACTAAAAGCATCATTCATAAGTTGACTGGCGGCTAAACCTAGCGAAATCATGCAGGATTACTGGGCTTGACAAAGCCCCAGCGTTTTGTCATGCTAGTGGAATGTTCAAGGTCACATTTCCACAATTAGATTCTGAGAGCGCGCCGCGGGCGTCCGACCTTGAACAGTTAAATGCTTTCGGCGCGCCCTCACAATCTAGAAACGGATTGAAGATATGACACAGCTAGAGATTCTAAATAGTTTGCGTAATGCTTTGCATAATGTGTTAAGTGATTTATTTATTGTGGCGCCTGATGATTATCTAAACAGCGACAATTTTATTAACGCCCGTAACGCGTTGCGAAATTCAGTAGATTCTATAAAGGCGTTTAATCAAATTAAGGATTCTGCAAAACCGCAAACCGTAAACAGTAAACTTGCAAAAATTGGAACGCGCAAAAATGCAAAGCCACGTTACAACTATGACGCTGAAGGTAATCACATTAAAGCGCAAGATTTAGTAGCCGGTCGATTACGTCGATATATGGCTACAAACACCGAGCCGCCAATCATTTCAATGATTTGCAGAGAGTGCAACGTTACCAATAACGGCCATATAAATTCTTTTATATGCAACCAGTCTGATTTAGTTTTATTTCTTGGAAAATTTCCTAGCTACAACTGGATGCGGTTGCATAAAAACACAGTTACAAATCGTTTAAATGGAGTTTATACAGAAATGACAACTTTAGCAGGTGTAAAATAATGAATTACAAAACACAAGAGCAATGGGTTAAACGCGCTGAGGATGTTGTACTCTCTATGGTCCATTTAATGGATCAAGCCGCGGAATTTCCCAAGGAAGATTACAAGGCAAAAGCTTTACGCCGCGGCGCAATAATAATTCAACTAGTAATAGCAACCAGGCTTCAAGAGGTAATCGATTGTTTGGACGCTGACAAAATCGCAAACGCTACGGACGTGCTGGCGGCAGTAGCGCAAGTGGCTGACAGGCGAAGCGATGAAATCCCGCTAGTAAAGACTGGTCAAGGTGACACTGAGCGCATGGTCTATGAGCGGGATTTGATAGGCGAAGTAAACAAACTATCTGCAATGCGGAAACTTACCGATATGTGGCGCCAAAAAAAGTGGGGTACAAAATGACATTTTCACCGTGCATTATTGAGAATATGCCCGCAATGATTTACCACAGTATGCGGGATTGGACAGGCTCTAGCGTGTTGCGGAAGCTGGCGAATAGTTCAGCGCTTCACGCTAAACACTTTGAAAGCACACCACTAAAGGGTGTAGCGCTTGATTTGGGTACAGCGTTCCACGCCGCAATGCTTCAACCTGAAGAGGAAATTTACGCTATTGCGCCTGACTGTGACCGCCGAACAGCGGCGGGTAAAGCGCTTTGGGCTGAATTCCAAGGTGACCACCGTGGGCTACTAATCCTAGATTCCGAAATGGGAACCACCCTAAATGGGATGATTGAAGCCGCCGGGAAAGATTGGCGCTGGACCCAAGCGCTAAAGAAAACCAAGCGCGAGGTTTCAGTGTTTGGCGATTTTGGCGGGCAGATTAAAAGCAGAATGGACGCTTGGAAGGAAGATATTATTATTGATATTAAGACCAGTAGCGACCCCGTGGACGCCGCTAGTTTCGCGCGGAGCATGGACAAATATGGCTACGCCCAGCAAGCGTGTCACTACCGCGAGTGTTTAAAATCCGCATTGCGTTTAACTGACCAGTTGGTATGTGACAATTATAGTTTTATATTCTTGTGCATTGAAACCAAGGCGCCATACGGTACCGCCGCGTATCGCCTAGATGACATGGACATGGACCTACACATGGCCAGCATTGCGAATTTAAATAAGACTTGGCATATGTGTCATGCTCAAAATGAATACCCTGGCTACCCACAGGAAAATATAATGGAACTGCGATTACCGGGCTATGCACTTAACAAACTCACACTACAGAATGGGGGACCACTATGAGCGATATTATACTTTATACTAACCCGTCCGAACAGTTTCAAAACGCCGATGCTCTTGTGACAGAAATGCACAAGCGCGCTAAGCATTTAATTTTAGATATCAGGGGCAAACAATACCCGACAGTGAATTATTATACTGCGTTAGGCTGGGCTTGCGGCCTCACTGCGCGTGAGGAAAGCGTAAGTAAAGTGGAAACCGCTGATGGTTCCATTGAATATGAGGCGCTGATTTCTATTCGACGGGTGAGCGATGGCACGGAAATTACACGTGGTAGCGCCATCGCAAGCAGTAACGAGAATGCCCCTTGGGCGCGCGCGGCGTTCAGCATCCGAAGCATGGCAATTACGCGCGCTGTGGGAAAATCCTACAGGTTATATCTAAGCGTTATACCCATCATGGCAAAGATTGAATCGTGTAGCGCTGAGGAAATGCCGGAACTGCCAGCGCTTCCGGCGCCAACGGCGGCGCCACAGGCAACAGGCAAAGCCGCTGGCATTACCGAGCGATTCAGCGCCGCGCGTTTAGATGAGGAACTAGACAGTTTAGCTGAGGAATTGTGTGGCATTGCGGACCAGCTGGGCCATGACACTACAGCCGCGAAGTGTCGCGCGCAGTGCGCCAAGGGCGCCGCAAATGGTAGCGAAGTAAAAGAGCGTTTACTGGCAAAGATTAAATCAGGCACGGAAAAACTTATAAAGGAAAGCAAGAAATGAAAGCAGTATTTAATAAACAGGATGCGGGTAAAACGTTCACAGCGGGCGCGGATATTTTGCTAAAGACGGGTGCCACGCACACGTTTACAATCACAAAGGCAACGGAAGAAAATAAGCCGTGGCATCTAAAGAATTTCCCGTCGAGTGGTGGCAACGCTTTATGCCTATGGCTTGACTGTGAGCCAGGCGGGCGCCCTCGCATATTCCACGATATCCCAGTGAATATGAGCAACGCCCTTAACGCATTGCTAGCGTCATGCGGGCAACCACTCCTAACGGAAAAGAATCCTGACATGAACCCAACCAATTTGGAAGGGCTAAAAGTGTCTTGCATTGTGGGCCAGTATGAAGGTAAGACGGGTATTAAAAACACCATCACGCAATTCTTGCCGGCGCCAAGTGGTAAAGCGGTGGCGGCAAAGGTAGCGGCGCCGGTGGTGGATGATCAGGATATCCCATTTTAAGGAATAAAAATGACAAATATTTATAAAAGAACTGTAGACCCCGAAGCTACATTTTCTGAAAATATATTAATTGATTTGGTTTTTCGTTATATTTTACAACAGCAAGATAATGATATTACTCATTATTCTGAGGTGTCAGTAGATGAAGTTTATAGCCATTTATGTGATTCCGCTCGTGGGTTTTCTAATTATTACAGTAGAAACTCACCTAATTTATGCGATTTATTGGAAAATTTAAATTATATAGAATTTACAATAACAGACCACGAGAATACAAGCAAAACAAAAACAAGAACCAGGTATAGACCTTTTAGTAAAACAGAAATAATAAGCTCATATTCTGTAGATAGTGATGGTCTACCGCACACATTTAAATTTTACTTTTCAGATTGGTTAATTGAACATCTAAAAACTTAAGTAGCAAGGACGCTATGAAGAATAATAAAATGGATGGAAGCATCCAAGATTTTTATCTTGGGCTATCTATCGGTCTAATCGGAATGTGGTGGATTCTCTACTCATGGGGTGTGAACTATGCCAACTGAGGACCAAATCTATGAAGCTTTATTATTCTTAGAAACTATATTTAGCGCTGAAGATATAATAGAACTGCGGCCGCTACCTGGCGCCGGGCAAAGCAAGTGGGTTACGCTTGCGACGGTAGCGGAAGCGCTTGAGAAACTAGCGGTGGTATTCAACGACGAAGCACGTAGGACCCATGCCTACTTCGGCGCTAATCCCCGCAAAGAGGCGGGCGGCAGTACCCTCGACGGAGTACTGTTTGCCCGCTGTTTATTCGCTGATTTCGACGGTGGCACTAGCGTCGAACAGGCGCGTATTCGTATCACAGATTCCAACTTGCCGGCGCCAACAGCGATAGTAGAAACAGGCAACGGGTGCCATGCGTGGTGGCGCCTAAGCGAGCCGATCACTGAAGCCAAGACGTTCACGCAACTACAGAAAAGTTTAGCGGCGCGCCTTGGCAGTGATAAAGCGGTGGTGGATTTTCCGCGCATTATGCGTCTACCTGGCTTTATAAATTGGAAGTACCCAACCCAACCACGCGCAAAGTTAATCGAGGTGGACGCGGGTAGGGTCTACGAAGTCTTGGAATTTGAGGAAGCAAAGATAGCCACCCAAAGTATGAGCGCGCTGAGCCGGCGCTTCCTAGAAACGGGATATTGCTTGCCGGCGGGGCGGCGCCAAACGGTGTTTACCGTGGCTTGCGATTTACACGCCCGCGGTTGGGAACGTGAACACGCCGCGCGTCTACTCATGGTTCAGGCGGCGGCGCTGGGGCTTGACGCTGACGCCCTCGCAGACCTACCACGCCAAATACGCAACGCCTTTGGTAAAGAGCGTACGCCGATCATGGATCGCGCTGAGGACACGGCGCCCGTGTTTGACGATACTGACACAGCGCAAGCTGACACGCTCGCGGGGTGTATCCATGAGTGGCTTCACAGCAAAGAGCTACCCACAATTGAAACGAATACCTGGCTAGACATTGCGCTGGGCGGTTTAAAGCGCGGCCAGTTGGTTTGCTTTACGGGCGCGCCAGGTGTTGGCAAAAGCGCGCTGGCGCTACAGATTGTACTAGACGCCACCCTAGCCAACCCTGATTTAGTTTCAGCGTGGTGCCTAGGCGAAATGACTAAGACCGCAATAGCCGCGCGCGCTATTGCGAATTGGGATACTAAGGCAACGGTAACCCTAGACCAAGCAATACAGAAAACAGAGGCGGCGCAAGCGGTGGCAGAAAACCTACACGCATACGCCGACAGAATAAAAATTATAATGCCACCATTAAACTTTGCCAACATGGCGCAAGTGGTGGAGCGCTCAGGCGCTAGTATACTTGTTATAGATTACTTGCAGTTAGTAAACGGTATCGACCCACGCGCGGACAGGCGAACGGAAATAGATAGCGTGATCCGTGGCGTCCGAGCGCTGGCGATCAGTAGTAATTTAGCCGTGATCCTAATAAGCAATATGGCGAAACAAAATGGCGAGTACCGCATAGGAAACATCGGCAAGGAATCAAGCGAAATTGACTACCAAGTAGATTCGTTTTTCATTGGCGAAATTGCATTGGACGCTTCGCTGTTAGAAAACAATAAAAAACGTATTACCTGGCGTTGTATGAAAAACCGCCACGGGGAACAAAAGGATTTCACCACCGCATTTTCAGGCGCTCACCAACAATTTGAGATTCTAGGGTAATGGGCAAGGGCGTCTACAGCGGCACGGTTACAGCCAAGAAACCCAAGCGGGGTTCAATGCTGGAAATGAACCACCGCCTACGCGCGTGGCTAGACACCCGCACACTGCATAGCTTGAGTAAGCCAGCCCTGCAATTCCTATTCTGTTTTGCTATTAAAGGAAAGTGGGACACCTGTACATGGCGCTGTGGCGCCAAGGCAATATCCACCCAACTAGGCGCTGGACACGGCCCCAATATCATCGAGCAAATCGAAGCGGTAAAGGGCGTCCACGCTGGCAACATTTCACGGGCCATTAAAGAATTGGTGAATAAAGGAATAATCAAAATGATTAAACCTAGGCACGAATTCCACGCCGCAACCTATGAACTATTAGCACCAAAAGAAAAGGAGGGGGGTACTAACTATTAGTACCGTGGGGTACTAATAGTTACACGATAGGGTACTAATTATTACACGAAGGGGTACTAACTATTAGTACCCTTTCAATGATATTCAATAATATCAATAGCGCCCCCCCTTGGGAGGGGGACGCAACCCCATCAATCCCGTTTAAGTTATGACCGAGCTAGAGCGATACAATCGAATCCTAGACCGACTACGGGCTAGCGGTGCCTACGCCGCCGCCGACTCGCTGTTGGGCTTCCTAGGGCGCCTGGACGCCGCGGTGGCGCAAGCCAAGGCAGACCGTGAAGCGCTTGAACACTTGCAAACCCAGCTCATGCTTTGCACTGAGGATAAGAACAGAGCGCAAGACGTGGTACGGATCACGATAGCCGCGGCTGGTGGACACCTACGGGAACGAAAGCCAGGCAAGAAAACAGGGGGACGGCGTGGTGGCTTGCGTTTATAGCATTCTTGCAAAGTAGAATTATAATACTGATGTGCAAGACTCAACGGATGAGGACAGCGAAACAATAACCCTGAACGGCGGGCCTTGTTGTGGCGATACGGCCACGGTGGCGATAGGCCCAAATGCTGATGTTCAAATGCGTTTGGTGGTACTGAAGGGAATATGTCTCGACCACGAAATGTGGACCGCGAAGCGCGGATCATATTCCGAGGCGCTATACGCCCGTATGACCGATGGCAAGTGGTGGTACATAGGGCGCTTTCGGGTTATAGCCGGCGGTGAAGTAAAGTTTTATGAGGGGTAATACTTGCGTTATAAATACTTGCGATAGAATACACGTATGGGCATCCACTCCAAAACTAAAGGGAAATGTGGTGAACGTGAGGCCGCCGCGGAATTAATGCAATGGTGGAAATTAAACGGTGTGCGGCGCAGTGTTCAGTTTTGCGGTGGGGATGGAACGGCAGACCTTTCAGGCACTGGGCGGCTACACGTTGAAGTAAAGCGACGCCGATCAATTAAAACCGTAACGGATTGGTTAGAGCAGGCTGAGCGAGACGCCAGCGCAACGGGAAATATTCCCGTGGTGGTGTTTCGTCAAGACGGCGCTGGTGAATGGGTAGCGATGATGCGATTAAAAGACGCGCCGGCATTCGCGCGCGAAATACAAACATTAACAGGGGAAACGATTGGCACCAACACAGTATAAAGAGCGGGTTGAGCCTGAACACTTCAGGGCTGGAAGCGTGAAGGGTTCACGCTGGACCGTTGTACAACATGAAAAGAATATACACAGGATTATAATTGAGAACGGCGAGAGCCGTAAGAATTTAAGCCAGTGGTTTCTTTTGTCCAGCGACCGCCACCACGATAACGCGCACACCAACCAAGACCTAGAGCTAAAGCATTTAAAGGAAGCCAAGAAACGCAACGCCATTATTATGGATTTTGGCGACCTGTTTTGCGCCATGAATGGCAAATATGATTTACGCAGTAGCCGCGATTCGTTGCGCCCTGAGCATCAAGACGGGCATTACTTAGATCGATTAGTAAAGACTAGCGCAGAATTTTACCAACCGTACGCCGAGAATATAGCGCTCTTAACACGGGGCAACCACGAAACCGCTATAACCAAACGCCATGAAACAGATTTAACTTCACAACTTACAGCGCGGCTAAGCGCTAAAAGCAAATACCCAGTATTTAACGGCGGCTACACAGGCTGGGTTATACTTAGTTTATATTCAGGCGGGTCATACTTTAATCTTAAACTGCATTACACCCACGGGCTAGGCGCTGGCGGCATTATGTCACACGGAACGCTAAGCACTAGGCGAATTGCTAGCTTTGTTTCGGGCGCTGATATATTTGTTAGCGGTCATACTCACGATAGTTGGGTGGTTACGCTTGCGGAACAGCGATTAGTAACCGCTAACGGAATATACAAAACAGTTATAATGCCAAGCCATCACGTAAAATGCGGCACGTATAAGGATGAGTATAATACAGGATTTGGCGGCTGGCATATTGAGACAGGCAAACCGCCCAAAGTATTGGGTGCTGTGTGGATGCGTTTAAAGTGGGAAGGCGAGTACGAAGCTGGCGGGCTAGCAGTGGAATTTACAAGGGCAGATTAATGCAACCTATACGCGTTAAACTAAATGAAGTAGTGTGGCGTATACGCTTTGTGAAGTCCACCGCAATAAGCAAGCGCGCTGACGGTACGATTGATTGGCCGCCTGGACGCCATCCCACAATAACAATACGGGATTCATTAAAGGGACGAGTACGCCTTGAAGTAATAATCCATGAATGTATTCACGGGTCATTACCTTTACTTGATGAGCAAGCCGTAACGGACAGCGCGCGGTGGATAAGCCAGGCGCTATGGAAGGTAGGTTACCGATGCCCTTTAAACCCCCCATCTTAGGCGCCAAGGCTAAGCCAACAAAGCCCACACCACGGGCGCCGGACCTTAGACCAAACAGCGGGGCTAGAGGATATGGCAAAGACTGGCAACGTTTACGCGCTCAGGTGATTAAAGAAAACCCGCTGTGTATTTTATGTGCTAAGGGTAGTTCAACCCAGCGCCCGCGCATTGAACCAGCGGTAGAGGTAGATCATATTATTCCTGTCACACTCGCGCCTGAATTACGTTTAACTAAAAGTAACCTACAATGTTTATGTAAGCGTTGCCATAGACGTAAGACAATAATGGAACGTACACCATTGCGCCAAAAATAACGCCATAATAATAGTGGCGATTCTGACCCAATAAAGGCATAGGCGTTTTTCGAGTAATAAATATTAAAAGTGGCGTTTCTGACCTAATAACGCCACTTAGTGTATAAAAGTGGCGATTCTGATTCAAAAACGCCACTTTAAAAGCGGACTATGGGGGGGGTGTCGATTCAGTTTAAATATCCCAGTAAC
>Ga0209596_1000940_pt1 | contig 25771 bp, 38 predicted proteins | sample M_130807_MF_Meta_FD_187314 | JGI IMG/M metagenome (GOLD analysis project Ga0209596, IMG submission 187314) | Freshwater microbial communities from Lake Montjoie, Canada to study carbon cycling - M_130807_MF_MetaG (SPAdes) (version 2) | ecosystem: Environmental > Aquatic > Freshwater > Lake... | reverse complement strand
AACAACATATGTTTTTATTTTTAGATGCAACGGTAATCAACCCTTCATTCTCGTCACAAACAAAAGAAAAGCTTATTACCGAAGTAAAAGAGTTTGGAACTACATTTGAAGTAAGTCCAAAACTTATTCAATCGATATTGAAGTCAGAGATAGTAAACTCTATCTTAGATTGGATTCAACAAAAAAAGAATGCTGAGGATAGCAAACTTCAAAGAGATCTTAATAAGAAACTTACAAAGATTAAAGTTGAGAAGTTGATTGATGCTAAAGGTAAAGATAGATGGAAGTATTCTATTGGATTGTTTGAGGGAGATTCTGCAATTTCCGCATTTAGAAAGTATAGAACGCCTGAGACTATGGGTGCCTTTGCACTTAAAGGAAAGTTTGTAAATGTATCTGAAATCACAAATCAAAAGCTGGTTCAGAACGACGAGGCGGTAAACCTAATGGCTTCTATCGGATTAAAACTAGGACAACCAATTGATGTTAAAAATCTTAGATATGGTCGAGTTCTTATATTCACTGATGCGGATATGGATGGAAACGCTATCTCTGCACTTTTGATAAACTTCTTCTACAAATATTGGCCAGATGTGTTTGAACGTAAGATGATTTACAAAGTTGAGACTCCAATCGTGGTTGCTATTCCAAAGGCAAAGACAAAGAAGAAAATTCTTTTCTATACACAGAATGAATACAATACTTGGGTCGAAGAGAACGATTTGAAACAATTCGAGATAAAGTATAAAAAAGGATTGGCAGCGTTGGTAGATGACGAGTATGATGATATCATCAACAGACCCAGACTTACTCTTATAACAAAAGATGAAGCATCAAAAGGGTCTTTAGAAACTTGGTTTGGTAAGAGCGCCGATTTAAGAAAGAACGAGTTGTTGAAATAATTACAAATCTAAAATAATTTTCCGTATCTTTGCTTCTATGAGAGATCGTGCGTATCGCAGATATATGGAAGAAAGGATTGTCATAAGACGCCTATCTAAAATGCGTGGGCACTGGTATCGATTTACTGATGCAAATGGGTTATACATAACAACACCAACTCTCGCAGACTTTATTGGAACAGAAAACAGCTTTAGATATAAGACACATACAACTACTAAATGGGATTCTAAATACAAAGAAAAGTATTCACCCAACAAAAATGGAGGTTGGCGAAACAAAGGACAGCTAAGAACAAGAGAAGAGAATAAACTTTTACTGTTTAATATTTTAAAAGAATATGGAATTAAGTGATTTTATACCGGATGGCTCCGCTGCTTGGAAAGTCGGTAAGAACCAACTAACATACAAAAAGTATGTGAATATTCCTATTTGTTATATCGAAGATGATGTAGTCTATGTCTTTTTAGACAAAAGAATAATTAAGGCAGTATTGAAGATTACCAAAAAACTAGTAGAGCTTGACGTAGAGTTTTATTTCACGACCCCTGAACTTTCTAACCCAAAAGGATTAGAAGACCATAAGAACGCAATAATACATCACTATTTTAGATCCTACATACAAAAAGAGTTCTTCAAAGGATTCGAAGCAATGCAATTTGACCTTATACATAACATGACTAAATGGTGTACTAAAGAAGAATGTATTCCTTTGATAAAAGAAAACTACGAAATAGTTAAAAAGATTGTCAATAGACAAGACTATGACTATTACACAAGTACTAAAAAATATGAATATCCACAAGATATAAGAGATGATTTTGATAGAGTCTATAGAGAAATTCAGATAAACCAGATACTATAAATATATTATATTTCAAAACATAAGAGCAATTTTTTTCTATATAATAAAAAATAATAACTGCTATATGTTAGTTGACCTTATCATCGATGGGAATTATATTTTAAGCAAACTGGTTTTTACATTACATAAGAATAATCTACTTTTTGGTGCATTACACAAGTCTTTAGAAAATACTATAAGTAACTACCGCAAATGGTATCCATTTGCCAATATTTATTTAGTTTCCGACTCCAAAGAAAAATCTTGGAGAAAACAATACACAAGTGCATACAAAGCCACTCGAAAAAAAGACACCGACATTGACTGGAACTTCGTCTACGAAACCTATGGTGATTTCAAAAAAGGAATCACAGCAGGTACTAAAGTATTGGAAGCACCTCACGTAGAAGGCGATGACTGGATTTCTTTCTTAGTTGAAAGAGCTAATAAAGAATCCCGTTCTACAATCATAGTTTCTAATGACTATGATATCAAACAAATAGTAAACTATGGTTTAGACCCTCTTTATATAAACATCATGTCTAACGAGATGTTCAACAAAGAGAAGCTTTTCCTTCCTCAGAACTATCAAATATTCCTGAACAAAGTATCTAAGCTTCCAAACGACAACATCTTCGAGCTGAACGACAATTCAGAGTTTTTGGCTCTTATGGACAGGTTTATAAACAAATATGAACTGAATGAGATAAACCCTATCGAATCTCTTATGATAAAAATTATATCGGGAGACCAAAGTGATAATATCTCTTCTGTATGGAATGTAACTAAAAACGGAAAGACAAGAGGAATTGGTTCTAAAGGAGCTAAAGGTATCTATGACTCTTATATCGAAGAATTTGGTGAGATAAACTTATCAGATCCAGACTTAAACGAGAATATTGCAGATCTAATCTGTGAGAAAAAGAAGCTGAGCAAGTCCAAGATTGAAGAAATCGTCGAAAATATAAAAGGAAACTTTAAGCTTATCGATTTGAGACTTCACAACCTTCCAGAAGAGATTCTTGAAAAAATGGAGTTGGGATATGAGAAAATTAGATAAACTTTTTGATAAGTAAATAATAAAATATTTATACTTAATAAAATTTTAATGGCTGAAATAACAGATGTCGCCAACGCGATATTCAAATTCAAGAACGACTGGATATATACAAACAATAAAAAGAAAGTAAGCGATGAAGATAAAGAGAAATTTTTCTTTATCTTCAATCGATACTTTTCTAAAAAATATCCTCAAAAAGCACAACTTTTGAATCTGAAAACGATAGATAAAGCAACTGCTATGGATCTTTGGTTTCATTTTATGAAGACACAACCATACCCAGATTGGTTCTGGTCTAAAAGTCCTAAACATGAAAAAGCCATGCCCGAAAAAGAATATAAACAGCTTCTTAGACATTTACAAATAAAAGAGTCTGATCTAGACTATCTAATCGATAGGTATCCAGATTTTATAAAAGAAGAACAAACATACTTAAAAAAGTTAGAAAAAGGAAACTAATAAAAATAAAATACGAATATGAACATAGTTGAAAAAGAAACCACAATGAAGTGGTATGTCGTTAGAGCTCAAAGCAACCGAGAGAGATCAATAGGTGAAAGACTTACAAACGAAGGTGCTGTCGGTGATTTGATGGGTAAACTTGGACGAGTAATCGTTCCAATCGAAAATTCATTCTATTTGAAAAATGGAAAGAAAGTAAAAAGAGAGAAAGTAAAATTCCCAGGATATATTTTCATTGAAACAAATGCAGTAGGTGAACTTAAATACTTCTTAAAAGGAATGAATGGTGCACAAGGATTTCTAACAAATAGAACTGGTGATATTTTACCACTTACACAGTTAGAAGTTGATAGAATGATTGGTGAACAAAAAAGAGTTCTAGAAGAAGTTGAAGTTGAAGTTAAGTTCATCGCAGGTGAAGAGGTTCAGATATTGGAAGGACCTTTCAATACATTTACCGGTAAGATTGAACAAGTAAGTGGTGACAAAGTAAAAGTTGCTGTTTCTGTATTCGGAAGAATCACTTTAATCGAGCTTAACATAAATCAGATTGACAAGAAAGCATAATGGATAATGGCCAGCACCAAAAGAATCTTTATGAAAAGATACTTCAATCTGCTGCTTACATAAATAAAGTGGCGAGAAGCGGTGCTGGCAATTATATCATTACATCAAAGCAAGTCTCTGATATGATTTCCGAGATAATGACGGAAAGAGTTGAGGCCAGAAAGAAAAAGATAATAAAGATACTTGCATGGAAGTAGAAAAGGTAAAGGAAATTATGAACAAGATGGCTGCTATGATAAATAGTGGTCAGCCTATGTTTTCCAAAGACTATCTGATGAGAATGCTTGGCTTGAGAAAAAAGGATTTAAGAATAGAAAAGATAAACAAAATGTTCAATGAATAAACAAGAAAGATACGATAGAACTTATTTGAACATGGCAAAAGAGTGGGCACAGCTCTCTCACTGCACCAGAAAGCAGGTAGGTGCTCTTATAGTAAAGAATGGTATGATTATATCAGATGGGTATAACGGAACTGCAGCAGGTCAAGAAAACGCTTGTGAGCTTGATAATGGTGAGACTAAATGGGATGTTATCCACGGTGAAGCCAATGCTATTTTGAAATGTGCTCGTCATGGACATTCTTGTGAAGGTGGAACTCTTTATCAAACACATTCTCCTTGTAGAGATTGTTCAAAACTGATTCTTCAATCAGGAATAAAGAAACTTGTTTATGTAGAAGAATATAAAGACATCACAGGATTAGATTTTTTGAGAAATGCTGGTATTGAAATAGTCAAATACGATTGGGAATGAAAGACTTGGCATTTGAGTTAGAAAGATTGGGCCATTACTATCATAGTGAGATGATTATCGACCATATGACTATGGCACCGGTATACGAATTCATACACAAAACAACAGGTAAGAAATACAGCTATAGATTGAGTATGACCGATTTGAAAGACTTTGGACCTGGTGTGGTGAAGATGATTGACGAATTGAAAATTGAAATAAGAGAAGACAAACTAAACGATTTAGGAATATGACACAAAGAGAGTTCAACGTAGAGTTATTAAGAAAAGGCGAAATGATATGTAGAAATAGCCAATTCTGTAAATTAAAAGATATTGGTGTGCATAACCGTATGTTTGGTGCAGATCAAATGGCCGAGCTCGACTCTGTATGTGCGGTATTTGCAGCAGAGGTTTGTGATACACCCTGGATCGTAACCAAAACAATGAACGTAGAGTTTGTTAAAGCAATCTCTGCAAATCAAATCTATAAGACGTATGTAGGTATTAAAAAGATTGGTAATACATCAATAACTCTAACTGCAGAAATAAGAACACACTCGGTTGATACCGAAAAAGAAAGTATTGCATTAAAATGCGAGACCGTATTCGTGAGAATAAACGAATATGATGAAGCAATCAAAATAAGTGACAACGTAAGGAATAAATATCCTGAACTAAGTATAAGAAAAGAAAAAGAGAGCTAATGCTCTCTTTTTTATTTTATAGTAAGTCCCATTTTATTCTTTTCAAATATGGCATTAAGCTCTATCAGTTTTATCGGTTTAACCTCACAAGTAGTGTTAGATCCAATCCAACAATAGGTTTTCTTTCCTATATAAGCTATTTTGAAATAATGTGTAGGTATTTTTATTTTTGAGCCTGGAAGAAATTTACAAGTAGAATCGTATATGACGCCTGTTATTATAGTCACATTATATTTATATTTGTTTATCGAATCTTCTACAGATTGTTCAAGTTTGTTCCAATTTCCTTTATTGAATTTGGAAAGTTGAGGTGCTTGATTATAAAGGCTGAATGATTTATGGTTAAGCGTATCATCATAAGATGTTATATGTGATGGTGTAAGATGTCCTAAATCATATCCTGATTTTTTATAGACATTTTTATTCATCTTTTTGTATTTATCTTGAAACCATTTGTTATCTCTATCACTGTCAAGTTTGAATTTGGAATAGTTGATTGAGTGTCTAGATACCATTGGAAGAGTATCGTTACTAAGATATAGAATCATATCACCATGATTCAATATCAATTTGTTTTTAGTAGCCACAAGTTGTGACATGGCAGACATAGATATAAGAATCGCCACTAATAATATAATCATTTTTTTCATAGATTATATATTAAAACGAACTACTTTAAAATTAGCTTTTGAGTACTTTAAATTGGCTTCTATACTTAATGACGGCAAGGTCTTTAGCTTTTGCTTCAATCTCTGTATCGAATTTGAGACCATACGTTTGAATCTCTTCATAAATGTAGTCTGCATGTGCAGTTGCTCTTCCTGTCGCATCTTCTAATGTCTTTGGTGAACTAATGTGTGTCAATGGCTTTACGTTCCAAGTAGAGTGTGCCAATCTAAGTGCTTCTTCTTGTGAAATATCTTTGGGACCATAATTGTGATGATGAAAATCGTGAGTTATTGGTATTCCAATTTCTTTATGTATCAAATCATATAACATTTTTGTAGAATATTGATTTGGTCCATCATCATTTTCAACTACTAATCTCTTTCTACAAGACTCGCTTAAATTCCAAAACTGCTCACAGAATCTTTTTGCGGCTTCTTCTCTGGTCGGTTTTGTTGTGTTTACATGTATATTTATTGGATAATAATGTGTTTGGTCCAAGCCCATCAAATCCATTATTTGTGCATGTTTATCTAGTTCATCAATTGCATTTTCAACAACAACTGGATTTTCGCTGGCGGGTATGCAAAAATGTGTAGGATGGAATGATAATCTCATATCAACACTTTTAGCATAGTCACCAATCTCTTTTAATTTTTTTGAAATCAAATCAAACTTTGGTAGATCCTCTAATTTATAGAAGCCAATACATGGAAGAATATCACTAGACATTCGATATACGAATATATCATTTTCTTTATTCCATTTTATTATCTTAAACATATCATCTATATTTAAGAGAGCCAACTCGGTAACATATTGAAGGCCTTTACTCTCAAAAGTTTTTTTGACCATTCCTCTATTTACGGTAATGAAATCTTTCTTTTTCTTACCGTCATTTATCGAGATGTTTATACAACAATATCCTACTCTATTCATTTTTTTAAATTATTATTTATACACAAAGATACACACACATTTTTTATATATACTATAAATTATAAAAATTATATGATTATTTATAGAATTTTAAATATAAAAAATAATAAGTCTTATATTGGACAGTCAGTAAATAGTTTTAATGAAAGATACAAAGGTGGTAAATGGTGGCTCTATACACATAATGAAATACTTAAAAACTCATACTTAAAAAATGGTTTAGATAATTTTATTGTTGAAATATTAAAAGAAAATGTGGAATCCATAGAAGAATTAAATAGGTTAGAAACATATTATGCAAATATGTATAATACATATAAACCAAATGGTTATAATATAAGAGGTTGTGGTGATAATAAATTTGTAAGTGATGATTTGAAAAAACATTTATCAACCTTTAGATTGGGAAAAGATTATAAGCCACTTAATAAAATACATAGCATATATAAAGGTGTTTCCTGGAAAGAATCTAAAAAATCATGGGTTTGTAGAATACAAAACAGTTTTATTAAAAAAGACAAATATACATCCAGTGAGATAGAGGCAGCAGAAATGTATGATAAAGTATCTTTATATTTGTTTGGACAAAATTCATATGTAAATTTCGAATCAAAAAGAGAAGAATATCTAAATTCGGACTTGGAGTCATTTTATAACAATACATTTATTCCAAATAAAAAGAAAAGAGTTGATGGTTATTTAAAAGACTTATCCTCTTTATTAGAGGATATTAAACCATTGTTATGGGAACAACCAATACCGGATATATCAAAAAAATTAGGAATATCTATTAGAAAGATTCAATATTGTTTAGAGAAATATAATATAGAAAGACCTGGTAAAAATTACTGGCAAAAAAATAAAATAAATAAAAATGATCAAATATAAAAAAAGACAAAATTTTTCAATTGATATTAAAGTATCCGATAAATTTAAAAAAATATGCAATGACAAATCAATAAATATGTCAAATTTAATTGAGAAATTTATGATTCAATATATTGAAAAGAATTCATAAGCATTCGTATCCTTTTGATTTTTTTAAATTATCTATTATACCCTCTACACTTTCCACAAAGGTATATATTGATGCGTCTTCGTCAAAGAAAAGCGGTTTTATTTTTTCAAAGAACCTGAAGTATCTTTCTCTTGAAAGGAACGTCGTTATTTTATAAGCAGCGTCGTTCGCTTCATCTTCAGTCATATCGTACGCCATAGTAGAACCCACGAAGTCACTATCATGCTTCGCACCAACTTCTTTACATAGAATGCCGATGAACTGCTCTGTACTTATGTTGGTTATGAATTCCGATCCGGAGTTCGTCTTTATAGTCCTGCTCATAACTTTTATTTTTTACAAATATATGTATTTTATATATAAAAGAAAAATAAAAGTTATGGAAGATAGGTTTAAAGTAAATAAAAGAAAGGAAAACTTGATATATTTAGCAGGTTTTTTATTTTCAGGTATTATAAACATCGCATTTTGGGTTTCTTTACCAGGAATAATCAGAGAGTGTATACCAGGTGATGAACCATTTATATTCTTAGGTGGATTCGCAGCGGCAGGAAGTTTTATAGCACTATTAGTACATTATCTAATGTTTAGAAATGTTACTAAGAATGATTAAATGGGTTTGATATTCAAAAATTTATTAAAGAATAAAGTGAATACAAGCCCAAAAAAAGCTCTTAGTACTGCAACTTTTAACATCATAAAGATAAACGATCCACTATAGAAGGCAGTTATTGCGATTCCTACAAACAAACATATAAGCATAATCATTTGGAATAGATGCCAAGCATCTGTCATAAAAACAAAATAAGTAGTAGATCCCAAAAACTTTGGTTCGGTCATACTACCTTCTTTATATTTGTTTACCCAAGACAATGTTGGATCCCAAAATTTCTGATTGTACTTAACTGGATCGAATTTGAATATACTTCTATTGAAATGGAATTGAAGATTGTCCATAATTGCTTTTGAAGCACCTGCAATTGATACTAATATTATTCCTATAACTAAACTTATCATAGCTTAAAATTATTTTTTTGTTTTTCCTATCTCTTTGTCATTTTCGACCATTCTTATCGGGAATCCCCATAAAAACTCTACGTGTGGTAAAACTTTATTTATAGATCCTGAATCAAGTAGTCTGTTATTTACAGGTGTGTGTTCCAATGTAAGCGTTCTGTCTCCATATACATCAACATTATATATTTGAATATCGGGAACATACCTACTTCTATTATATGATTCAGAAAGTGATTGTCTTATCTTTTTATATCCATATTCATCATGTATAGCATTTACCTCATAATAACTAGCATCATGTTCGTCTATTATAGAGAACAACTTCATATCTCTTATCACTTTTGGAGATAAGTATTGAAGAACGAAAGTCTCGTCTTTGAAATTCTCTACGATATATCTAAAAGTTTCTGCCCAATTTCCTTTTCCTGCTATTTCTGGAAACCATTTTTTATCTTCTTCTGTTGGATCTAAAGACATTCTTTTCAAATCTGTGAATATATTGAATCCTAATGTATAAGGATTAAGTCCTGAATAGTGTTGAGAATCAAAACCTGGTTGAAATATTACATTTGAGTGATGATGAAAGAACTCTAACATAAAGTCATCACCTAAATATCCTTCTTCATACATCTTATTGATTATCTCATAATGTGTGAATGTTGCACAACCCTCATTAGCAACTTTAGATTGTCCTTGTGGGTAGAAATATTGAGAAGTCTTTCTTACGATTCTAACAAGCTCTCTTTGCCAACCTTTTAACTTAGGAGAGTTCTTTTCTATGAAATAAAGAATATTTTCTTCCGGTTGCTCAGGAAATCTTCTTTCTTTTGAAATTTCTTGTTTTTCCTTAGGAAGAGTTCTCCAGATATCGTCTAAAAAGACCTGGTCATCTTCTAATTTCTTTTTAAGTCTTTCTCTTTCTTCATCTGGTGATATCTTTCTTGGCTTTTGATATTTATCTACACCATAGTTCATAAGAGCATGACAAGAATCCAATACCGCCTCTACTTCATCAAAACCATATTTCTCTTCACATTTAGTCACAAAGTTCTTTGCAAAGACCATATAGTCTATTATTGCATCTGCCTGAGTCCATTGTTTGAATAGATAGTTGTTTTTGAAAAAATGGTTGTGGCCGTATGCGGCATGTGCCAAAACAAGTACCATTAAACAAGTAGTATTATCTTCCATGTTATATGATATACAAGGATTTGAATTTATAACAAGTTCATAAGCCAATCCCATTCTACCTTTTTTGTAGTTGTTCTGGTTCATAACAAAGTCTTTTCCAAACTTCCAGTGATTATATGAAATAGGAAGTCCAATAAGAGAATAAGCATCTAACATCTGTTCGGATGATATTATCTCAAATTGATTTGGATAGGTTTCCAAACCAAGATACTCTTCAGCTATTCTAGAAACTACCTTATCTGCCTCTATTATTGTTTCTTCATCCCAATCTGATCGGGAAAAAAGTTTTTTTAAATCTTCTTTATCCATTATGCCATCTTCTTTTTAAAGAAATCTTGGAAAACTTTCCAGATTCCAGCAACCTCATCAATTTTCCCTATTTCAAAGTTATTTCTTTTATCAGCAATTGTTTTATAACTTTGCCATAAGTCACCTTCACTTCTTCTACATATCTCTATATAAATCATATATTGTACAGAGTTTAATATATCAGCATCCAATATTCTGGCACAATCCACCGCGTCCGATCTATCCCAAACATCACCATCAGATGCTTGAGCAGCATATATGTTCCAATCTTTAGAATATCTTTCTTTTATGATTTTACTCATCAATTCCAATGCAGAAATAACAACCGTACCACCACTTTCTCTAGAGTTGAAGAACTCTTCTTCATTTACCTCTTTTGCGACCGTAGTATGTCTTATGAAAACCATTTCAATCCTTTCATATTGTTTTGTTAAGAACATATAAAGAAGCATAAAAAATCTTTTAGCAATATCTTTTTCGTTCTCTCCCATCGATCCAGAAACATCCATTACACAAAACATAACTGCTGATGTAACAGGAACTGGAACTTTTTCAAAGTTATTATATTGTAAATCAACTTCTTCCATGAAAGAAACTGATAGTTTCATCTTTTTAAGTTTATCTAACTCTTTTTCTAAATCAACTCTTTCATTTGTTTTTAGAGAAGTGTCTTTTAGTTTTTCTTCAATTTCTTTAATCTTTTTATCAAAGAACATACCTACCGCCATTCTTCTTGCCATAGAATTTTTGTAAGACCTTGTTATATTAAGTTTACTTGGGTTTCCATAGTTAGAATATCCAGCTCTTCTTTGTTTGAAGTCTACAATAGAATTAAGATGTTTCTTAACCATGTCTGGTAGTTCAAGATCAGCAAAGAAATAATCTAAGAATTCTTCTCTACTTATTGTAACTGTGAATTCATCCTCAGTTGGATCACCATCTTTCGAACCTTTCTGTCCACCTTGACCTTTTCCACTTTGTGGTTTTTTTATTATATCACCTTCGGTATATTCTTTATTACCTGGATGTACATTTTTCTTATCACCACTATCTTTATCATAGTGAAACTGAGGTTCACCTATTCCTCTTACAGGAACTTTTATATTACCATTAGAAGAAGTAAGGTCTTTTACATTAGTATTCTTGACGATGTCTGGTAATGCTTTCTTTATCTGATCCTCTACTCTTTTAAGCAATCTCTGTCTGTTTTCTGAAGACTTCCCTTTAGAGTTTTTTCTTCGGTCTACTATATTTATTGACATCTATCAGGTTTTTAATTTTTATCATACGAAGAAGTTGTTTGGTGGAGTCCTTTCGACCCCACCAAAGCCTGGTCTTCTATATTTTTTCAGTATCATTAAGAGCTCTTTCTAACTCTTAAATACCAGTCAGTTAATAACTTAATCTGCTTATTGGTATAACCTCTTTCTGCCATTCTATCGATAAACTCAGAATGCTTTTTGTCTTCGTCTTTAGATACTTTTCCAGAGAAAGAAATAACAGGAATCAAGTCTTCTGTTTTAGAGAAGATTCTTTTCTCAATAACATTCTTGATTTTTTCGTAAGAATCCCAAGATGGTGCTTCACCATTTTTAGCTTTATGTCTTAAATAGAATTGAACTAAATCGTTTCTGAAATCTTTTGGATTTGCAATACCTGCAGGTTTCTCAATTTTTTCAAGTTCTTCATTCAAAGTACCTCTATCAAATTGTTGTCCTGTTTCAGGATCTCTATAATCATTATCTTGACACCAATGATCAGCATAAGTGATATATCTTTCGAATAAGTTTTGTCCATACTCTTGGTAAGAATCAACATAAGCTTTTTGAATCTCATCTCCAATAAACTCAGCATATTTACCACTTAATTTAGACTTCAATAGATTAAGATAGAAATCTTCAGTCTCTTTTGGCATCTGTGCCTTAACAATCTCGTTCTCAAGAACATAGAAAAGGTGTACTGGATTTGCAGCCAATTCGTCAGAATCATGGTTGAATACTTTAGAAAGAACTTTGAATGCAAAGCGCGTTGAAATACCATTCATACCTTCAGTAACACCAGCGTCATCTTTATATTCTTGTAATGACTTTGCTTTAGGATCAGACTCTTTTAAGTTTTCACCATCATAGATTCTCATTTTAGAATATAGATTAGAGTTTTCAGGTGCTTTCATTCTTGTCATTACAGAAAATTGTGCTAACAAATCTAAAGTTTTAGGTGCACAAGGAGCTTCTGCTAAAGAAGAACCTTTAAGAAGTTTTTTATAGATTTCTACTTCTTCGTTTACTCTTAAACAATAAGGAACTCTTACGATGTAAACTCTATCTAAGAAAGCTTCATTCTTTCTGTCATTAGAGAAAACATCCCATTCAGACTCATTTGAGTGAGCTAAGATAATACCTTGAAAAGGAATAGCTGGTAAATTTTCAGTACCATTAAAGTTTCCTTCCTGTGTTGCAGTCAACAAAGGGTGTAGAACTTTAATAGGTGCTTTAAACATCTCTACGAATTCCATCATACCTTGATTGGCACGACAAAGAGATCCTGAATAGTTATAAGCATCCGCATCATTCTGTGGAAATTCTGCCAATTTTCTGATATCTACTTTACCTACTAATGCAGAAATATCTTGGTTATTCTCATCACCTGGTTCTGTTTTAGCAATACCAATTTGAGAAGCGATAGACATTTTCATCTTTCTTACTTTGAATTTAGAAATATCACCTTTAAATTCCGCCAATCTTTTTGTTGCCCACGGAGAAGCACATGCAGGAACATATCTTTTTGCTATTCCATATTCATCTTCCAATTCTTTTCTATAGTTAGCAAAAAGTCCAAGCGGACTTTCCCATACCGGAGATACTTCACCATCCGCAACAAGCACATACATAGTACTTCTTTCCATAAGTTGTTTAAGTCTTTCTGCTAAAGATGATTTACCACCACCTACTGGTCCTAAGAGATATAGTATTTGTTTTTTCTCTTCTAATCCTTGTGCGGCATGTTTGAAGAAAGAAACAATTTGTTCGATAGTTTCTTCCATTCCAAAGAACTCATTAAATGCAGGATATCTTTTTATTACTTTATTTGAGTAGATTCTACTAAGTCTTTCGTCTAATTTAGTATCTACTATGGTCGGCTCCCCGATTGCATCAAGCATCCTTTCGGCAGGCGATGCGTATATTTTGCTATCCTCTTTACAGATTTCAAGATACTCTTGTATCGTAATGTCTTTGTCAGAATGTGCAAAGTCTTTTTTGATGATGTTCAACAAACTCATATTGTATTTTTATTTTTTTTGAATTGAATCATTTTTAATTATACGATAATCATATAACTAAGTTTATCATATTATTCATATGTATATATATTGATAAGTATTACTCTTAATATCGATTTTTGATACTTTTTGTGGTATTTGATAAATAAAATTTAATATATATGTTATGAAGATTAGAAAATTTACAGAATTTATAAACGAAGAGTTCAACGATACTCCAGAATCTTATATCGAAACTGCGTTAAAACAACTTCAAAAGAAGATTGGAAAAATGTTTGAAGATCAAATAGATTTACAGGATGACAAAGAAAAGGATGAAAATCCGTCAATTGCAAAAGTTAAATCCAAAGGAAAGGAAAAGAAACTTACTTTTAAAGAATTAGGTGTACAATTGGAAAGCTCTGAGATATCAAAGTATTCTAAATTATACGATTCACTTACTATAAAGTTTAGTGATGCCAATGCCACATATAACATGTTGCTTTTGATAGATTTGAAGGATGGTATGGCAAAGGATCCTACAAAAGACTTTTCGTTTGAAGATATCGAAAGTTGTTTTATAAAGTTTAAAAAATATGACTTAGATACATTTGAAGTAGTTGGTCAGATGACAAAGAACACTAAAATAGCAGATATAGACGAAGAATTTTTAGTTGATTTAAAAATTGAACTTGACGAAAAGTTTGGTGATGAAGAAGAAAAACTAGAAATAGAAACTGAATAAAAAAAGCCGGCAAATATTTCGGCTTTTTTGTTTTAGAGAAAGAATGTTTTTTATATATAATTGTATGAGTGTAGTAAACATAGTAACCAACTTTCAGTTGATAACACAGATTAAAACATCCAGGTACTTTAGAGTAAGTCTTGGACTTATACCAACTATTGAAAAAAACGGATCTAGAAAATACAACGATAACGATAGATTCTCATTTTTCTACAATAATTCATATAATACAACTATATATGGTCAGGGAAATGTAGGCAACATAAAATTCTATACGGATCACTATATCACAGACAATGTATTAGCGGTATATTATGATGAAAACTTTGAAGAGTTTATATTTGATTTTGACTTTGTAATGTTAAAAGAAAAAGGAATTGATTTTTATTTAGGACACATATTAAAAGAATCTGAACTAAAATATGAAGAAAAGAAGAAAAATGATGAGCTTAAGAAAATTGAGGAAAAACCAGTAGGAAATCCAGATCTTATCTTACAAAATCCAGGTGTGGTTTCTTATGCAGATATACAAGCTTATATGGAGAAGAAAAGACAGGAAAGATATAATGGTTAATTATATAATATAGATGCTAATAGTATATAAATCAGATATTTATCTTCTTTGTTTAAGTCATCAAAATCATAACTAATTTCTATATCTTCATCTTCGTGCATTATATAAAGATATATCTTATTTTCTGCCTTAACATATTCTATAGAATTAAAAGTAGCAAAGCTAAGCTCTATATCTATTATAAGCTCATTAAGACCAATACCCATTATTAATATCATTTTAGCCACTTTCCTTTTCATATAGTATATATTAAATATGTGTAATAAAATTGGAAGTATACCGTTTTTTGAAATGGTTTTTTAATATATAATAAAAAATATAATTTTATTTATGAATATTCTTAAATACGGAGACTATATCACAGAAAAGGTAGCATACGAAATGCTTTTAGAATCAAAGGCAGTATTCTCACAGAAACTTGTAAACCTTCTTAATAGAATGAAAAGTAATAAGATTGCTACATCTATTCTAAGCTTCCAATCAAAAGATGTAGACGGACTTGCACAAAACTATGTGGATATGACAGATTCTAAAGAAGAGTTATCTTTCACACCTGATAGAAAAGTACAAGAACTTACTGCAGGAAGACCTGAACACTACAGAGTTACGAATAGTGGAAGATACCTTACACATAGTGATAGAAACGATAAGATATTCAAAAGATTAGGATATGTTAAAGAAGGAAGAACAAACTGGGCACCAGAAACAGGAACTCTATTGGCTATATTAGCAGAGACACAAAGTGTTACTGGTAAAACTTATTGTATGGTTGAAGAAGTTGAACCTAATGGATCAGAACCAAGAATTGGTGTAATCAACAAAGAAGCAATAGAAATTGATAGTGATGATTTAAAAGCTATCTGGAAGACTGCGAGAAATCCTGTTAAGATAGGAAGATTTGCTAGAGCTTTCTTAACTGCGGCAAAAGTTCCTTTCACCGACCAAGATATTGAAGTATTCGTAAACGAATATAAAGCTACTTATGATTTCGCAGCAGACATTTTAAAACAATTTGACATTGTAAAAGCAAATCAGATTACACACTGGTATTCGGAAGACCAATATCAAAGTGGTGGTGGATCATTAAACAATTCTTGTATGGCACATGCCGATTCAGAATGGTTAGAGATATACTCTAAAAATCCAGAAGTAAGTCTTGTTATATTGTATGATGATAACGGAACTATAGAAGATGGTAAATACGTATCTACAAAGATAAAAGGAAGAGCTATTTTATGGGATTGTAATGTCAACGGAAACGACACACAGTTTATGGACAGAATCTACACATCTCAAGATTCAGACGTAGGTATCTTCAAACAATTTGCAGAGAAAAACGGATGGTGGTATAAAAAAGAACAATCTATGTCTCCTGATGAAAAACTTACGAACGGAAGTGATGATTTAAGTAGAGCTACTATAATTTGTAAGGTTAAATCTGCCAATCCAAGCGGATGCTATCCTTATATGGATACTATGTGCTTCATAAACATAAACGAAAACATTATTGGAAACTCATTAGGTGCAGTTGATCCAGACAATAACTATTCGGATGACTACGATGAATACGACGGTCCAATCAGAGTAGCAAGATCTACTGAAGGAGATTGGTTTTCGCCAGACAACTACTAAAAGATATAAACAAAAAAGAGACTCGTTTGAGTCTCTTTTTTTATTTCATTAAATATTCTACCACTGATTTCCAGTCTGGAAACTTTTCTTGACCGAAGTGAAGCCATTCTCCTTCAAACTCTTCTTGTCCAAATCCTCCCTGGTCGTCTATAAGATAGTCTCCTTTCACCAAAGATTTGTTTGGTATCAATATAGTCTTCTTAACTACATCTGGTCCCAAATGGTCTAAAACCCATTGAACCTTCTCTGTATAACAGTTCACGTTCTGAAACGAAGGACGTGTTAAAATCCATACATCATACTTTGTTTCAAGCAATCTATATGATTCGACCGCATCCTTTATCTCTGCCAGTTTAAGGAAGAATCCCCATTGTGATTGTGGATAAGGTTGGAGAGGATTTAACTCTTTGGCTTTTAGTGACGCCCCATAGAAGTCACACATAACACCGTCCATATCCACATATACTTTCTTTTTCATAATACAAAGATACTAAAAATTTTGTTTGTTTAGTCGATATCTAAAGGAATTTCTTCATTTTTTTTATTAACATACATAGCACTTCCTGCCATTCTAAATTCTTCACTAATATCAATATGTATATCATGACGAATAGGTGAAAATATAGTTTTGGATATTATAGTAACCGTGGTTGAAGTCTTGGCTAAAAAATTAAAAATCTTTTCTGGACTAAAACAAGAATTATAGAACCTAACTTCAAAATGAAGATGAGGTCCTGTTGAATGACCTGTATTTCCACCTAAACCTATCAATTCTCCTGATACAACCGTATCATTTTCCTTAACTTTAAACCGACTTAAATGTGCATAATAAGTTTCTAATCCATTATAATGTCTTATAATTATTAAATTTCCATAACCACCTCTATTAGGTCTAGCATATCTAACAACACCGTCCCAAACCGATCTAACCGTGTCTCCAGTTTTAAGAGAAAGATCTACACCTGGATGTGTTATATTTCCTCGAGGTCCGAAGTGAGATGTAAGATATCCATCACACGGCATACTATAATTTTCAGGAAGTAATAAAATAAATGTATCTTCTAAAGTTGTAAGTTTGGCATGATTGTTTATAGATCTCGTAATTGAATTGCACCAATCTTGGTTTAAGTTTAGAGTAAGTGCTTTTTCGTGTATTCGTTTATTAAGTATTCCCGTAAAATTACTATCTAAATCTTGAGAGTATATGCAGATTGTACATACATGAATAATTAATGTTATCAATAATAGTTTTTTCATTAAAAATTTGGTTTATTTTCTTCTAATTTCGATAGAATATATTCCATTGCATCTTCTGCAGTATCAACAACTTTGAACAGGTCTAAATCCTCTTTAGAAACTTTACCATCTTCTAACATAGTTTTTTTGATCCATTTAATCATTCCTTTCCAATAGTCTTTTCCTACCAAAACGATTGGTAAGACTCTTAGATGACCGGTCTGTATAAGTGTCAATGTTTCAAATAATTCATCAAGAGTTCCAAATCCACCTGGGAATCCAACAAATGCTTGTGAATATTTTAAAAAGAAAACTTTTCTAGTAAAGAAATATCTACAAGTAACTAATTTATCAATATACTCATTGGCACTTGATTCAAAAGGTAATTCAATTTGTAATCCAACCGATTTACCATTACCATATGCACCTGCATTAGCAGCCTCCATTATACCTGGACCACCGCCTGTTATTACACCATATCCGTTTTTTACTATCAATTCGGAAAGTTTAACCGCTTCTTTGTAATATTTGTCATCTTTTTTAGTTCTTGCAGATCCAAATACTGATATACATGGTGTCAATTCGGATAATTCATCAAAACCTTTTATAAATTCACTTTGTATTCTTAATACCTGCCATGAATCCTCAGCTTTTTGATTATATTTCCATTCTTGATCTTTCATTTCATTTATTTAATTTTTTATACATCATATAATGTTCAAGAACTTTAAATGTTGTTCTAACTTAGTGTTATATTCTGAGAATGCACCTTGTTTTAAATCTTCAAATGTTATCCAAGCAACTACTCCGGATTCTTTAGTTGAAACTTCACCTTCATAGTTAGTTACTAAATAAACTGCGGCCACGAATTCACCATCTTCTCTTAAAAATATTGGAGCAGAAGATTTTACACTTAATCCTGTTTCTTCTTTTACTTCCCGGATAACTCCTTCCGACATACTTTCACCTACATCTACTTTACCACCAGGTAATCCAAATAATTTATGATTGTCTTTTCGAGATACTCCTAGAAGTTTTGTTCTATCTTTGTTGAAGATAAGTGCAACGGCCGCTAATTTTGCCTTTTTTGTTTCTATCATATATAGTATATATTTATATACAAAGATACAAAAAAGAAGTTGTTATAGTAGTTAAACTAACTAATAATGTTAAAAAGAAAAAGTCGGATTAAATCCGACTTTTTCATTATTTGACTTCTTCGAAATCAGCATCTTCTACTTCACCATTACCACTAGGTTCTGTATTAGTACTTTCGTTTTGAGGTTCTTGAGAGCTTTCTTGATACAATCTAGTACTGATTGCGTTCCAACTTTCGTTTAACTTTTCAGAAGTTGCATCGATTCTATAAATATCTTGTTCAGTATATGCAGCTCTTAATGCATCTAAGTCTGTTTTTAATGTAGACTTATCTTCTTCTGTAAGTTTTTCGTCAAATTCTTTCATTTGTTTTTCAGTTTGGAAGATTTGAGTATCCGCCTGATTAAGTTTTTCAACTTTTTCTTTTTCGATTTTATCAGATTCTGCGTTTAATTCAGCGTCAGCTTTCATTTTCTCAATCTCTTCTTTTGTAAGTTGAGACCCACCTTCAATTCTGATTTTGTTTTCTTTACCAGTTGCTTTGTCCTGTGCAGAAACGGACAAGATGCCATTTGCGTCTATATCTAAAGTCACCGATATCTGCGGAACTCCTCTTGGTGCCGACATAATACCATCAAGATTAAATCTACCTAAAGATCTATTGTCTTTTGCCATTGCTCTTTCACCTTGAAGAACGTGAAGTTCTACAGATGGTTGGCTATCAGAAGCAGTAGAGAAAGTCTCACTTTTTCTTGTTGGGATTGTACAATTCGCTTCAATAAGTTTCGTGAATACACCACCCATTGTTTCGATTCCTAAAGATAAAGGAGTTACGTCTAATAAAAGAACGTCTGTGATACTTCCATTTAATACAGCACCTTGAATAGCAGCACCTAATGCAACAACTTCATCAGGGTTTACTGATTTGTTAGATTTCTTACCGATGAATTTCTCAATAGCTTCTTGTACTGCAGGGATTCTTGTAGAACCACCAACTAAGATTACTTCATCGATGTCTGATGTTTTTAAATCTGCATTTTTTAGAGCACTCTTAGCACAAGCAATTGCTCTTTCAACTAAAGAAGAAGTCATTTGGTCAAATTTAGACTTAGTCAATTTCTTAACAAAGTGCAAAGGAATACCATCTTTCGCAGTGATGTAAGGTAAGTTGATTTCTGATTCAGATGTAGAAGATAATTCAATCTTAGCTTTCTCAGCAGCATCTTTCAATCTTTGTAAAGCCATAGCATCTTTAGAAAGATCCATTGCGTGTTCTGATTTGAATTCGTCTAACATCCAAGTGATGATTGCATTATCAAAGTCGTCTCCTCCTAAGTGAGTATCACCGTCAGTAGATTTAACTTCGAATACACCATCACCAATCTCTAATACAGATACGTCATGAGTTCCACCACCACAGTCAAATACTAAGATTTTAGAGTCTGTGTTCTTTTTATCTAAACCATAAGCCAATGCTGCCGCAGTTGGTTCGTTAATGATTCTTTCTACTTTTAAACCAGCAATTTCTCCTGCTTCGATAGTAGCTGTTCTTTCTGCGTCACCGAAGTATGCAGGAACTGTGATAACCGCTCTAGTAACTTCATGACCTAAATAATCTTCTGCAGTCTTTTTCATTTTTTGAAGAATCATTGCAGAAAGTTCTTGTGGAGTATAATCTCTACCATCGATATTCACTACAGGAACATTTCCAGTTTTTGATTTTTTAACTTCATAAGGAACTCTTTTAGCTTCATCAGAACAAGCTGAATAATCTTTCCCAATGAATCTTTTGATAGAGTAGATTGTGTTTTTTGGATTCGTCACTGCTTGTCTTTTTGCAGGATCACCAACTTTTCTGTCGTTTTCTGTAAACGATACGATAGAAGGAGTAGTTCTTCTTCCTTCAGAGTTAGAAATTACAACTGGTTCACCGCCTTCTACAACAGAAACACAAGAATTTGTTGTACCAAGATCAATTCCGATAATTACATTTTTGCTCATATTTTATTTTTATTTTTTATTTTACACTTTCAAATTGTGTGCCAGAATTTTTTATGACACCAAAATTTAATATATATATATATGAAAAAATAATAGAAAGTTTATGATAGATTTAAAATTATCCAGACAATTATTAAAATCGGTTTATTTGAAAAAAATGGAGTATGAGAAATTTAATTCGGAAAATATAACAATGTCCGAGTTTATAGAAGAATGTCTAATGGAATACTTGAATATAAGTATAGTAGATATAAATAATGAGAAGGTTCCAATAAGATTGGATATGTACTATGAAAATGATATCTATACTGACACCGTTAAAGAAAAACCTGACACGGTTGAAGAAAAACCTGACACGGAAATATCTTTCATCAATTATGTATATGTTTACATGAACCCATTTAAAAAATTAGATAATGAGATAGTATTAGATATTTCCGGTGAAAAATTCAATTTTGACTATGAACCATTTTACATAGGTAAAGGAAAAGGAGATAGATTATTTTCTCATCTTAAATTGAATAAAAATGACAATAACTCAAATAAGATAAATTTAATAAATGAAATAATCGATAATGGTGGCGAACCTATAATTAGAATAATTAAAAATGAACTCACCGAACTTGAGGCATATACTTTGGAAAATATTATTATAACTAAGTTAGATAGCTTAACCAATATAGCTGGTGGGAAGTCAAATAAAAATAGTTATATGTTAAGTAAAAAAAATTCAACTTTAGAATATGATAAAAATAAACAGATACTATCTTTAGTCTCAAAAGGACTTAAAAACAAAGAAATATCGGAAACTCTTGGTATATCCGAAAGAACTTTATATAGGTTAAAATACAATTTAAAAAATAAAAAAGTATCAGAAATCTGATACTTTTTTAATATTTACTTCATATCCTGGTGCAGGACTATTTTTATTTGATATAGGAGTCCAGGCAGATTCACCATCGGAAAATCTCTTTATACGAACTTTCCCTCTTTTTTTATTTATAACACTAAACTTTTTTAATTTCATTCTGCCATTCTTTTTTTGATATAGACATCGTAGATTTGTGAAAGTGATTATGTGCGTCGCCTTGTTCTTTTGTACCTCTATCGAAGTTCCAAAACTTTGCTTCTTCTGAAGAACATTGTAAAACTACAACATGTCCTCCACCATCAGTCTTGTAAAGGTACTCACCACAAAGAGAGCACCTATATTTTTCAATCTTGATCATATATACTATATATTAATCTTCGTTTTCGTCTTCCGCAACATCTACGAAGAAAAGAGAAGCATCTCTTTCTTTCAAAAATTCTCTAGCAATTATCAACTTTTTTGTTTGGTCAGAAACCCAGTCTTTAGCCAGGTCGTAGACATCCACGTTTCCTTTTGACAAAGACATAACATATGCAAAGTTTCTTTCATTTCTATATTTCAATGCAAAAGTCTTTCTCATTAGTTGTAATCTTAAATCTCCGGTCAAGTCTTTTACATCACCTTCGATAAACAATTCGTAAGATTTGTTTATATCTTTAACTTTTTCAGATACCGCGTGTTTTACAACAGCTATTATCTTTTTGATTCTAGCGTGTGCCTCAACTTCTTCTTCAGGTACTTGACCAAGAACGTCGTCTATCTTTTCGTCCAAAACATATCTAACCAAAAGGTGTTCTCTGTATAAATCATCTGTTAGAAGACCATGAAGTGAAACATACCAGGCAGTTTTGACTTTTATGAAAAGTCCGTTGGAGAATTCTATGATCCATCCTTCTTTATCTTCTATAGTATGAGACAATTCAACCAGCTCGTCTAATGAAGCAACATCGAATGGTACAACTTTCAAAGAACCTATTTCTTTAGAGAATTTAGACAAATCTAAGTATTCTCCAGTTTTATTATCTCTTAATCTCAATAATATCAATTCTTCGTCAAAGTATCTTAAAACGATTCGGTTATTTGGTGCCACGTATTCAAATACTGCGACATAGTCGTTGTCTAAAGACCAGTCTACAAATCTTTTCAAATCAGCATTTGATTTATACAATCTGTTAATACCGGCTGCTTGGTCAGAGTCAAAAGACATTTTGGATTTACCTAAAACAGAACCGTTTGGTAATCTTACGAATGACGCTACAGAACCGTCTTCTTTGTTATAGATTGATCTTATCCCTAAATCCTTTATAAGAGAGTATTGTGTTTCTTCAACTTGGTTTAAGTTAAAGAATTTATGTAGTAGTAAGTATCTGTTAAACAAAGAACCATCTTCGTTGAATACGAAAGTCAGTCCTCTCATTTCAAAATTTCCTATGAAGTCAGAGTATTGTGCAAGTCGATAATTGAAGATAGATATATCATATCCTTCAACCACGAATTTTGATTCGTAGAATGTAGCACCAACACCTAAAGTAAGTGCAACCGCTTCATTGTATGATAATAAGTATCTTTTCATTTCTATTAGTCGTTGTTTTAGTATACAAAGATAGTATTTTATTTTAATATATAATTAATGAAATATATAAAAATGTTTGAAAGCTTTACCTTAAATGAAGGAAGATATGATAAAATAACCAATCAAATATCGTCTAGTATATTTAGATACTGGAAGAGTGATTTTTTATCTGGTAAAGTAGAATCAACGTTTGAAGAAACATTTGAAAACAAAGACTTATATATTGATATAGTAGCAAATATTTTATTCTCAAATGATTATAAAGAAGGTTTAAATGTTGATGGTGGCGCAGATTCAACTAGTGAATATATCGAGGTTCGTTTTAAGGTCAATCCAGATCTTCTTCCAAATTTTTGGGAAGAAATATCTATGAATCTGAAAGATGTTATTAGACATGAAATTGAACATCTAACACATGGTGAAGGTGAAAATTTAAATATCAATAAAAAGATGGATGATGATAGATTTATCAGAGATATGATTTCTGCAAAAACTTTACCTAAATCAATGTACTTTAAGTTAGAGAAGGAAATTGATGCAAATTTACAAGGTATGTATTTCAGAGCAAAAAAACAACACAAACCATTTTCAGAGATAATAAACGCATATTTGGACTCACAAGATATTAGCTTTGATGATAAAGCAGATATATTGGATCTTTGGAGAAAACGTGCAGTGGTATTGAGCCTTCCTAAATTCTAACTTATTATATACGAATAATTTCGATATATACAATATGAGTAGAAAATCATCAGTAAATAAAATAAAGAGAGACAACTCCAAATCAAAAAACATCGAGTCCGCTATGTGTATGTATCTATACGAGAAATCACATTCACCGATAACCACCAGATTCACAGGAATGGGTCTTCAAGAGTGCGACGTAATATCTATATCAAAGTCGGATTACATATACGAATACGAGATTAAAACCAGTAGAGCGGATTTCAAGAAAGACTTTATAAAAGAAAAACACACACACATAATAAATGAGAAGTATACACGAACTATAAAAGGACAGTTGACATATCTACTACCAAACTATTTTTCATTCGTTACACCAAAGGATTTGATTACAGTAGATGAAGTACCAGATTATGCAGGATTGATTTATATGAATGAAGATTCTTCTTTTGAAGTTATGAAGAAACCAAAGCTACTACACAAGACGAAAGCCAATGAAGAGTTCATAAGAAAGTTGGCTCACAACCTAAGTTGTAAACTAATATTCAATAAGATTGTTTAGGATTTTTTTTCTTTTTTATATCTTTCGATGACTCTTTGGCGCAACTCTGTTGTAGAGAAGGAATGTCTTCTATTATTATAGTACATTTCAATATGTTCTAAATTCTTACCAGTAAACTCTTTGTCTTTATATTCATCACCAACAACTCTTATATTTATAGGATATGTGTATAAAATATCCAATAGATCTTTTTCTGTTGCATAAACAACAACTTCGTCTACATACTTACATGAATCCAATTGTATGAATCTTTCGACAACACTTTGTATTGGTTTATTCTTTTCTGGTCTGTCAATAGTCGGGTCTGTTTGAAGTCCTACTATAAGATAGTCGCATTTCGACTTTGCTTCTTTGAGCATCATTATGTGTCCTGCGTGGAATAAATCAAAGCAAGAGCAAGTGAATCCTGTCTTCATATGTTTAGTAAAAATAGATTTAGTATTCGATCGGTCTTGTCGAATTGGTTTCCATCCGTGTCGGTTACTTCTATTACTCCTGTTGAGAAGTTCTCTATCAGAAAGTAGTCGTTCAGTATATCATCATTCTCACACTTCTCGAAAACAACATGTTCTCTGGTCTCCCAGACGTAGGAGATTCCAAGCTGTTCTTTTTGTCTGAACAGATTAGTGTTTGTGGCCCTTTGTGAAATCATAATATATTGATGTCTTTAGGTATTTGATTTTCAGTAATCTCATATTCTTTAACACCACTCTTTGTATTGTTGATAACTACGAAATTAAAAGTAGTTTTACTTTCGTATTTTCTTCTTACATGGTAATATTCGTCTATGGAACCAGGTGTATGTACCGTTCCTAAATGCTTTCTATCTTCTGTATAATTCAATGTTTCCATAGTCATTATACGAAAAAAGTTTAAAATGTTTTATTCCATTGACGATTTTGCTGCATCATATTGTTTTTCAGAAAGAACTTTGATTGATCTTCCGTTGTGCTCTTCTTTAGAAAGATACTTACTTGTTTTCAAAGTCTTTTGTAACGAAAGAACGAAACTATTAGTTCCTTCATACTTTCTTATCTGTTTGTTTAATTCGATTTTTTCTTCTATAGTCATGTTATAGTATTTTTCACAAAAGTATAAAATAAACTTTATATATCGGAACATA
>Ga0209596_1000938_pt1 | contig 25787 bp, 18 predicted proteins | sample M_130807_MF_Meta_FD_187314 | JGI IMG/M metagenome (GOLD analysis project Ga0209596, IMG submission 187314) | Freshwater microbial communities from Lake Montjoie, Canada to study carbon cycling - M_130807_MF_MetaG (SPAdes) (version 2) | ecosystem: Environmental > Aquatic > Freshwater > Lake... | reverse complement strand
ACCAACGATACCTTAATGCGAAGAACCAATATTCTGAATACGAATAATGCGGAAGGGTATGATATTAATACATCTCTGAAGTTGACAAGGAAATTTAAAAAACAGGATCGTTTGTTTCGAATGAATTACAATTTATCGCTGACTGACAATAATTCGCTTGGTTATTTAAAGTCATACAATACTCAGTACGATTCAATTATTACAAATGACAGTATCGATCAGCAAAAAACAAATGCAAGTCATTCACAATCACACAACGCTTCAATTGTTTATAAGGAGCCATTGACAAAAAAAATAAAATTGGAATTCGAATACAATTTCAATTATGCCATTTCAGAACAAAGTAAAAAATCAAAGGAGATTATCAATGGCGAATATGATGCAATCGATACAATGCTTACGAATGATTTTGAAAATGTTAAAATGATAAACCTATTCGGATTAAAATTTATTCACGAAACAAAAAAACAATCTTTTAATTTTGGTGCCCGCATTAGAAATGTTGATATTGAAAATAGAAATCTTATCACCAATCAGTTAGTGAAGCAGTCGGTTAATAATGTTTTGCCATTTCTGGGCTATATGTACAGATTTGCTCAGATGACGAGGTTTGATTTCAAGTACACAACTTCTTCTTCTCAGCCAAGCATCAATCAATTGCAACCGATCCCTGATAATAGCAACCCAAATCAGGTGAAACTGGGGAATCCTAATCTAGTCCCTACGTTCAGCAATAATTTTAATGTTTCGTTTAATTCTTACAAACCCGTAAGTGGAAAATATATGTGGATGAGCCTTAATTTTTCAGCTGTTGATAATGCATTTGCTAATTCGGTTTCCTACGATAGTTTGGGTCGCACTCATACTCAGACAATAAATGTAAATGGAAATTATAATGCAGGTGGTTACATCGGGGCAGGATTGCCACTTTACTCAAAAGTGCTGACCATTTCTCCCAGCATCAGCAGTAACTATTATAAATATTCAAGCTACATAAATCTTCAGAAAAATGTTACCACAACATTGAATAATAATTTTGAACTGAAGCTTGATGTGGATATCGACACGCTGGCTTTTTCGGTCGGATATAGTTATGACTATAACGATCCGTCTTCGTCCTTGAGTACAGCTTCCAATAAGCCCTATTCTACACAGTCTTTTGATGCATCTTTCAGATTGAAATTACCATTTAAAACAATAGTTGAAACAGATGCCAAATATGTTATTAATAGCCAGAGAACAGTAGGCTATAATCTTAATTATGTTGTTTGGAATGCCAGTATCAGTAAGCTATTTATGAAAAACGAGAATCTTATTTTATCAATAACTGGAAACGATATTTTAAATCAGAATATCAGTAACAAAAGAACCATAGAGGATAACGTGATCACGGATGATAAAACGAATATTATTTCCAGATATTTCTTATTAAAACTGACATACAAGTTTAACAGCACAAAGACAAAAGACAATGAAGATTATTTCTAAAGCGATTCTGTTTTTAATACCTGTATTTTTTTGTGGAGGTGAATTGCTTGGGCAGATCACTTCTGGAAAAATTGTTTTTGAACGCAAAACAAATTTATATAAAAAATTCAAAGATGATAATGTCAGAGAATGGTTAAAAGACGAAGACAAAAGTAAAGTTGATTTTTTTGAATTGTACTTCAACGACTCATTATCTGTTTTTAAACCACAGGAAAGTGACTTAAAAGAGCAGATGAGTTGGACAACAAGTAAAAATACGATTTATCAGAATTTTGAAAATAAAAGCACACTTTCAATTAAAAGTGTTTGGGGGGAAGCTTTGTATTTAGAAGATACTTTAAAAATCCGTGAATGGAAAATTACTGATAGCAAACGTATAATAAGCGGATACAATTGCAGGAAGGCCATATGGAAAATGAATGACAGCACGCGGATATATGCTTGGTATACCGATGATATCATTTCGAGTGTTGGTCCTGAAAGTTTTTGTGGTTTGCCTGGAGCAATATTAGGTTTGGCAACTGAAGATGGAGGAGTGATTTATTTTGCAAAAAGTATTGAGGTCATTAAGCCCGAATTAGCCATATTAATAGCTAAAAAAGGAAAAAATAAAATATATACATCAACAGAATTAAGAACAAAATTAGAAAAAGATTTTGGTAAGTATACCTGGGGGAAAACGATGATCAAGGAATTGTTTAGCTGGTAGTTGTGGAGGATTTTTTTGCAGCTTCCATTAATATGCATTTTCCGCAAGCCTCTTTTTTTCTAATGCTTTTGTAAATGCGTTTTCCTGTATAATAGCAGGCAAGTATCAATAAAATATATACTATTACTTCTTGAATCATAATTTTGTTTATTGTCCCAATTTCCGTTCATTCAAATTTACAAAAAATCATCCGAAGATGTGCTTATTTTTGATAATTTTAGGCATTAGATTTTTCATTCATTGACTATTGTTTGTGAATTAATCTTAAAATTATAATTTTAAAAAGCACTATGATTTCAGCTGCATCTCCTATTCGTTACGATAGAAAGAAATATAAAGACGATACCCTTATTGCTTTGTACAAAGGTGTATTGAAACCTAGGATGATAGAAGAAAAGATGTTGTTGCTTCTTCGACAAGGTAAAATTTCAAAATGGTTCAGTGGAATTGGTCAGGAAGCTGGTTCTGTTGGTGCAGCAATGGCATTGGATAAAGAAGAATACATACTACCAATGCATCGCAATTTAGGTGTTTTTACATCACGCGATATTCCTTTAAATCGTTTGTTTTGTCAGTTTCAAGGAAAGCCAAGCGGTTTCACAAAAGGTCGTGATCGCTCCTTTCATTTTGGTACACAAGAATATAAAATTGTTGGTATGATCTCTCATCTGGGCCCCCAGTTAGGCTTGGCGGATGGCATCGCACTGGGAAATTTATTAAAAGAAAATAATAAAGTTACATTGGTTTATTCGGGTGATGGTGGTGCAAGTGAAGGTGATTTTCATGAATCATTAAATGTAGCTGCAGTCTGGGATTTACCTGTCATATTTGCCATCGAAAACAATGGTTATGGTTTATCGACTCCAAGCAATGAACAGTTTCGTTGCAAACAATTTATTGATAAAGGAATCGGCTATGGAATGGAGGCAGTTCAAGTAGATGGAAATAATGTACTCGAAGTGTATGACACGGTAAAACGATTAGCAGAATCGATACGTAAAAAGCCTCGCCCTGTACTTCTGGAGCTCGTTACCTTCCGAATGCGTGGACATGAAGAAGCCTCTGGAACCAAATATGTTCCGAAAGAATTATTAGAGATATGGGGCAAAAAAGATCCTTTAAATAATTTCGAACGCTATTTATTGGAAGAAGGAGTTTTGGATGAAAAGATGATAGAATCATTCCGCTCCGAAATAAAAATGGAGATAGAAGAAGGACTAGAATTGGCCTACGCAGAAACATTACCTCCTCCCAATACAGAAGTAGAATTGAAGGATATGTATATGCCTTTCGAATTGAATGAGATAAAACCTCAAGGAAACAAAACAAATAAGCGATTTATTGATGCCATCTCTGATGGTTTGCGTTTGGCGATGCGTCAGCATCCGAATTTAATACTGATGGGGCAGGATATAGCAGATTATGGTGGCGTATTTAAAATTACCGAAGGGTTTGTAGAGGAGTTTGGTAAAAAACGTGTTCGGAATACACCTTTGTGTGAAGCAGCCATTGTTGGAAGTGGTTTTGGCTTAAGTATTAATGGAATGAAAGCAATGGTGGAAATGCAATTTGCCGATTTTGTAACAGAAGGTTTTAATCAGATTGTAAATAATTTAGCAAAATCTCATTATCGTTGGGGACAAAATGCAGATGTAGTCGTTCGGATGCCAACCGGTGCCGGTGTTGCTGCAGGCCCTTTTCATTCACAAAGTAATGAAGCCTGGTTTTTTCACACTCCGGGATTAAAAATAGCTTATCCTGCTTTTGCAAGTGATGCAAAAGGATTGTTATTAACCGCTTTCGAAGACCCTAATCCAGTCATGTTTTTTGAACACAAAGGATTATACAGAAGTATTACGGAAGATATTTCAGATGATTATTATACCATTCCTTTCGGAAAAGCACGAATGGTGAGGGAAGGAAATGATCTAACAATAGTTACGTATGGTTTAGGAGTTCACTGGGCAATGGAATTGCTGGATAAGCATCCCAACATAAAAGCGGATTTGATCGATCTTAGAACGCTTGTTCCTTTGGATAGAGAGGCGATCATTCATTCTGTCCTTAAAACAGGAAAAGCAATTGTGCTTCATGAAGATACCATTACCGGTGGAATAGGAGGCGAATTGTCGGCTATCATAAATGAAAACTGTTTCGAGCGTTTGGACGCTCCAGTTGTTCGTTGTGGAAGTATAGATACTCCTGTTCCTATGAATGCTGATCTGGAATGGAATTTTTTACCGAAGGCAAGATTTGAAGAGGCGTTGATTTCACTTTTCAACTATTAATTTTTTAAAACCTCAACATATAGGATGATAAAGAAAGAGCGTTTTGAAAAAGTAATTGAATTTTTCAGCAAAAATCATCCGGTTGCAGAAACTGAATTAAATTATAAAAACCCTTATCAATTATTAGTTGCTGTTATTCTTTCTGCGCAATGCACAGATAAAAGGGTAAATATGGTGACACCCACATTGTTTAAAGCGTTTCCGAAGCCTGAAGTGATGGCGGAGGCCAACAGTGATGAAGTATTTCAATACATTAGAAGCATTAGCTATCCTAATAATAAGGCAAAGCATTTAGTTGGAATGGCTAAAATCCTCGTTCACGATTTTAAAAGTAAGGTACCATCCGAGATCAACGAGCTCATTAAAATGCCAGGTGTAGGTCGTAAAACAGCCAATGTAATTGCTTCGGTTGTGTATGATAAGCCGGCAATGGCTGTTGATACACACGTGTTTCGAGTATCTAACCGGTTGGGATTAACGACAAATTCAACAACTCCGTTGGAGACCGAAAAACAATTGATAAAACATATCCCTGAGAATAAAGTCGCCATTGCCCACCATTGGTTAATCTTACACGGAAGGTATGTTTGTTTGGCAAGATCCCCAAAATGTTCTGAGTGCAAATTGAAACTGTTTTGTAAACATTTTGAAAATTTGAAAAAACGAATCAGGTAGTAATTTTTGCTACATATATTAGTATTTTTAATATTACACTCTATTTTAGGCGCTTTCTGGTTGGTTTTTTAAAATCAAATCTTGCTAAGTTTTTTAGCATTCTTAAATTTTTCTTTTTTCTTGTTTTTAAATAGCAGTAATTTGTTTCATCAAAAAGGGGAATTACGAATAATATTGACAAAGAAAATTTATGGCAAATCATACTACTAGTATAAAACAAGGGGATAAAGCGCCTAATTTCAAAGGGAAAGATCAAAATGGAAAAGTTGTTTCTTTGAAAGATTTTACAGGAAAAAAGTTAGTAATTTATTTTTATCCCAAGGATAATACTCCTGGATGTACAGTTGAAGCATGCAATTTGCGGGATAATTATTCCAGATTAAAAAAGAAAGGGTACGAGATTTTGGGAGTTAGCGGCGACGATGAAACAAAGCATCTTAAATTTATTGAAAAATTTGATCTTCCATTTTCATTGATCGCAGATGTAGACCTAAAAGTGATAAAAGCGTTTGATGTGTGGGGAGAGAAAAAATTCATGGGCAAAACATATGATGGTATTAATAGAACCACATTTGTTATTGATGCGAAAGGTAAAATTGAAAGAGTGATCACATCTGTTGATACAAAAAATCATACAGAACAAATTTTAGAATAAAATGTTATCTGATCAATAACACATAAACAAGTAACTATAAAAATAAATATATCATGAGCAAAGAAACGAAAGAATCTAAAGGAGCTAAAGAAGCTAAAGAATCAGTAAACAAAGAAAAATTAAAAGCCTTACAACTTACTATTGATAAGTTGGAAAAAACCTATGGTAAAGGTGCTATTATGAAAATGGGAGATGCGCCAGCAGAAAATTTGGAAGTGATTCCAACAGGTTCTTTAGGCGTTGATATAGCTTTAGGAATAGGTGGTTTGCCGAAAGGAAGAGTGATTGAAATATACGGACCAGAATCGTCCGGTAAGACAACATTAACATTACATGCCATAGCAGAAGTGCAAAGAGCAGGTGGAATTGCTGCATTTATTGATGCGGAGCATGCTTTTGACCGTACTTATGCTGAAAAATTAGGGATAGATACAGAGAATCTTTTGATCTCTCAGCCTGATAATGGTGAGCAAGCCTTGGAAATTGCAGAAAATTTAATTCGTTCTGGAGCAATCGACATCATTGTAATTGACTCTGTAGCCGCTTTAGTTCCAAAAAGTGAAATCGAAGGTGAAATGGGAGATTCAAAAATGGGATTGCATGCGCGATTGATGTCACAAGCATTGCGTAAGTTAACGGGTACAATCAACAAAACGGGATGTTGCTGTATCTTTATCAATCAGCTGCGTGAAAAAATAGGTGTGATGTTCGGTAATCCTGAAACTACAACAGGCGGTAATGCATTGAAATTTTATGCTTCTGTACGTATTGATATTCGTAGAATCGGACAAATAAAAGATGGTGATGCGGTAGTTGGAAATCGTACTAGAGTGAAAATAGTTAAAAATAAAGTTGCACCTCCCTTCCGTCAAGCTGAATTTGATATCATGTATGGAGAAGGAATTTCTAAAGTTGGCGAAATTGTAGATTTGGGAGTAGAGCACAATATTATTAAAAAAGCAGGATCTTGGTTTAGTTATGGTGACACAAAATTAGGACAAGGACGTGATGCTGTAAAAGCTTTATTCAGTGATAATCATGAATTATGTGAAGAAATTGAAATGAAGATCAGAGTAGCCTTAAGTTCTAATGCAGGCTTAACTGTTGCTCCTGAACTAGAAGTTTCAAAATAATTAATGTTGGATTAATATATGCTATGATATTTTAATTTAAAATTCACTAGTTATACGATCTATTATTTCATTCAAAATGTCATCCCCAGGCCTTGTATTTCAATTGGAAATACTTTGCAAAGGTGGATGACATTTTTTATTTACTTTTGTTCCTATGAAAATGAAAATAGTTCTTCCTTTACTTTGTTTAACTGCACTACTATTAGTGGCTGCCTGTAGTGGTGATACTGCTAAAACTGAAACAAATTTAGCAGATTCTGCTACTTCAAAAGTACCTGCAACATTAGCCCGGCTAAATGAACAGTTACAAACAGACCAAAATAACGCTGAACTTTACTATGAGCGTGCTAAATATTACATGGATGCGAAAGATTTTAATGCTGGTATGATTGATATTCTGCATTGTATGAATATCGACAGTACAAAAGCAAAATATTATTTGACGCTCTCTGACCTTTATTTTGTAAATAATAAAACATCCAATTCGAAGGCAGCTCTTGAAAAGTGTATCAAACTGGATGATAAAAATGTAGATGCGATGCTCAAATTAGCGGAGTTGTATTTCTACGTTAAAAAAAATGATAAATCTTTTGAGTATATTAATATGGCTTTGAAGGTTAATAAATACAATGCCAAAGCCTATTTTATGAAAGGCATGAATTATAAGGAGATCAAGGATACTGCTAAGGCAATCTCTAGTATGCAGACAGCAGTGGAGCAAGATCAGTTGTATTATAATGCTTATATGCAATTGGGTTTATTAACGGCTGCTCAAAAAAATCCTTTGGCAATCCAGTATTATAAAAATGCTTTACGTATTCAACCAAATAGTTTGGAAACCTGGTATGATATCGGAAAGTATTACCAAGATGTTCAAGATTGGAAGCAGGCATCTGATGCGTATATCACATTGTTGAAAATTGATCCCAAATATAAAAATGCGCAATATAATTTAGGTGTTATTGATCTTGTAGGGTTTAAAAACTATAAAGAAGCATTAGCTCATTTTTCTGCCGCTATTAAGATAGATCCCACATTCATTGATGCGTATTATGCAAGAGGTGTTTGTTATCAGACATTAAAAGATCCTAAAAATGCAATGATCGATTTTCAATCTTGTCTCTCTATTGATTCTCGTTATGAGCAAGCTCAGATTGCTCTGAAGCAGATGGGTGGCGGAAAATAAAATAAATGTCCCTGTTTTTTTATTAGACAATGAAGTAAGCCTCCAATGGCTTTAAATTATCAATAAATTCTTCATTATTGTACCCTTTACATTCATCCTCTTTTGTATATTTGTGTCTATGCAAGAAACAATTTTAATATTAGATTTTGGGTCTCAATACACACAGCTTATTGCTCGCAGAGTGCGCGAATTAAATGTTTACTGTGAGATTCATCCCTACAACAAGATCCCTGAAATTTCTAAAGATATAAAAGGAGTTATCCTTTCCGGAAGCCCATTTTCTGTTCGTGCTAAAGATGCCCCGAATCCTTCTTTGGATGGTTTTAAAACAAAACTTCCATTGTTAGGAGTTTGTTATGGTGCTCAATTGATGGCTCAAAAATTTGGTGGTGAAGTTCAAGCCTCTGAACACCGCGAATACGGCCGTGCTAATTTGTCTTTTGTTAAATCGGACAATGAATTATTCAAAGGGGTTAGCAGCAACTCCCAGGTATGGATGAGTCATGCCGATACAATCACAAAGATTCCAGATAATTTTGAAATTATCTCTAGTACTAAAGATGTGAAGTTTGCCGGATATCAGATTAAGGATGAAGAAACATACGGAATACAATTTCATCCGGAGGTCTTTCATTCAACTGAAGGAAGTGTTCTTTTAAAAAATTTCGTGGTGGATATCTGTCATTGTTCACAAAGCTGGACTCCGGACTCCTTTGTTGAAACTACAGTAAACGAATTGAAAGAGAAGATAGGAAACGATAAAGTTGTTTTAGGTTTAAGTGGCGGTGTTGATTCAAGTGTTGCAGCTGTGCTTTTGCATAAAGCTATTGGAAAGAATTTGTATTGTATTTTTGTTGATAACGGGTTACTTCGTAAAAATGAATTTGAGAATGTTTTGGAGTCCTATAAACATATGGGTTTGAATGTTAAAGGAGTAAATGCCAAAGACCTATTTTATTCAGCTCTTGCAGGTGTAACAGATCCCGAATTAAAACGTAAAGCAATTGGTCGTGTTTTTATTGATGTGTTTGATATCGAATCAAAGCACATTGAAAATGTGAAGTGGTTAGCGCAAGGAACAATTTATCCTGACGTAATTGAGTCTATCTCAGTAAAAGGGCCTTCTGCCACCATAAAATCACATCATAATGTAGGAGGGTTGCCTGATTATATGAAACTTAAGGTAGTTGAACCTTTGAAAACATTGTTCAAAGATGAAGTAAGAAGAGTGGGGAAGACCTTAGCTATAGATGATGCCATTTTAAATCGTCATCCTTTTCCTGGTCCCGGCTTAGCAATCAGGATACTTGGTGATATCACCCTAGAAAAGGTACGGATTTTGCAAGAGGTCGATCATATCTTTATTGATAATTTGAAAACATCAGGATTATATAAAGATGTATGGCAAGCAGGTGCAATTTTTTTACCTGTTCAATCTGTTGGTGTTATGGGCGATGAACGTACTTATGAAAATGCAGTTGCTTTGCGCGCTGTAACTAGCACGGATGGTATGACGGCTGATTGGTGTCATTTGCCATATGAGTTTTTAGGGAAAGTATCTAATGAAATTATCAATAAGGTGAAGGGAATAAATCGTGTGGTATATGATATTAGTTCTAAACCACCTGCAACAATTGAATGGGAGTAAATTGAAAAAATCGAAAGTAAATAGCAACGCACATTTTATTCTGTCAATTGGCATTTGTCTTTTGACGTCTTTTTCTTCGTTCGCTCAAGAGAAGCAATCTTCTCAAATTCATAAAACAAGTGCTTCGGCGACAATCAACGGATTAAAATACTATTTGCATACCGTAGAAAAAGGTGAAACACTTTTTGCTATTGCAAAGTATTATGGCCGAGATGTGAATGATATTGTCATGGATAATCCTGAGGCGATTGATGGTATTAAACCCGGACAAATTTTAAAGATCCTGATTGATAAAAAGAAAACAACAGAATTGGCGATCAACGATACCGCTGGATATATTTTTCATAAAGTTGAAAAAGGTCAAACACTCTATTCCATCACAAAACAGTATGGTGTATCTTTAGAAAAACTCAAGGTTTTAAATCCTGAGTTAATTGAAGGATTGAAAGTAAATCAAATGCTGAAAATTCCTTCTGCAAAGGCTAAAACTGAAAAAACAACTTCTTTGGTAAAGCCGATTCAGCCCCTCACTCCAAATACATCTTCTGAAAAAGGGAACAATCACATTGAAGATAAATCAAAGATTACTGAAGCTGCAGATAGAACATCTTTAGGTTATTCAAAATACAAAGGTTTTAAAAAAGATGAATATAATGTAGCTTTCTTTTTGCCTTTTCATGCCGACGAAGCAAATGCTCTTGATATTGAAAAAATTATTAAAGGAGATCTTCAATTGCAGAACAAAACTAATGTAGCTCTTCAGTTTTATGAAGGAGCATTGTTGGCGATTGACTCCTTAAAAAAATTAAAGTTCCATGTTAAAGTGTTTGTTTATGACATTGATGATAAAGATTCGATGAATATTTTAGCTATTTTAAAAAAGCCGGAACTAGCAGAAATGGATCTAATGATTGGTCCTCTTTATGGTTCTAGTTTTATGCCTGTAGCCGCTTTTGCAAAGGAGCATAGCATTGCCATTGTATCGCCTTTTACACAAATAAATAAAATACTTTTTAATAATCCATATGTCTCAAAAGTATCACCTTCTATTCATCTACAAGTTGAACAGATGGCTCATTTTGTAGTTGATTCTTTTCAAACGCAGAATATTATAGTATTGAATAGTTCTAATCTAAAAGAATCTTCTTTCATTAACACCTTTAAGTCGAAAGCCAATGAAGATCTGATTAAGGCAGGATTTTCAGTTTCAGATTCAGTAAAAGAAGGGCGTGGGTTAGCCGGAATTCAAGGTTTGTTGAGCTCCTCGAAAGTAAATGTTATTGTAATGCCTTCTAATAATCAATCTTTGGTGACAGATATAATTAGCAAATTGAATGTATTAGCAGATAAATTTAAAATCGTTTTGTTTGGTCTGCAAAGTTGGATGAATTATGATAACCTTGATTTTGAATACCTGAACAAACTAGCACTTCATATTCCTGCCAATGTTTATATTGACTATTCAAAAGTTGCGACACAGGATTTCGTAAAAAAATATCGCACAAATTATAAAACAGAGCCTGATACCTATGTCTTTCAAGGTTTCGATATTTCCTATTGTTTCATGTCGACTTTATTTCAAAATGGTAGTGGTTTTTTAAAGAATCTACCAGATCTGAAATACCAAGGAATTGGAAGTAATTATACTTTTTCTCAATTTCCTTTCGAAAGCGGATTTGAAAATAAATTCGTTTATATTCTTAAATATCAGGATTATCAACTGATGAAAGCCAATTAATGATGCCTACCAAAGAACAAATCACCGAATGGTTTAAATCGCTCCAGGATAATATTTGTAGTGCATTAGAAAAGGAAGACGGCAAATCAAAATTTGCAGAAGATAACTGGGAACGAGAAGAAGGAGGGGGAGGAAGAACCCGTATTATTCAGGATGGGGATGTCATCGAAAAAGGTGGTGTCTTATTTTCAGCTGTTCATGGTGAAGTACCTGATTTTTTATCAAAGGAAAATGTTGAAACAACAACTAGTAAAGATACTTTTTATGCGACGGGAGTTTCAATTGTAATTCATCCGTCCAATCCAATGGTGCCAATCATTCATATGAATGTCCGTTATTTCGAAATGAGCAATGGCGTTTGGTGGTTTGGTGGAGGAATTGACTTAACACCTCACTACGTTGTGGAAGAGGATGCAACATTTTTTCATCAGTCATTAAAAAATGCATGCCAAAAACACAATGCAAATTATTATTCTGATTTTAAAAAATGGGCTGATGATTACTTTTTTATTACACATAGAAAAGAAACCAGAGGAGTAGGAGGAATCTTTTTTGATCGCGTAACTAAATCCGAAAATGTTACGAAAGATCAATTGTTTGCTTTTGTTCAAGAGATAGGAAATACATTTGCTCCCACGTATACGAAATTGATGAATAAAAATAAAACCCTTCCTTATTCTGAAAAAAATAAGCAATGGCAACTGTTGAGAAGAGGACGTTATGTAGAATTTAATCTGGTCTATGATAGAGGAACTAAATTCGGATTAGAGACCAATGGCCGAGTAGAATCAATTTTAATGAGCTTGCCGAAAAATGCAGGTTGGGATTACAATTTCATCCCTGAAAGGTCTAGTCCTGAGGAAAAAACCCTTTCTTTTCTGAAAAAAGGCATAGAATGGGCGTAGGGTTGCCACTTTTCTGAAATTAACAGAATTCTACATCGTATTCAAATATTGTTAAAATCGTAAATTAAGATCTTGTATTGTTTCATAAAAAAATCCCAACCAAAGAATGGTTGGGATTTTTTTTACAATGAGGTGTATTCATAGTATTTACATTCTTTCAGGAACTTCAATTCCTAATAAGCCAATAGAAGATTTGATAGCTATACCAATCGTCTTTGCCAATTGCAAACGGAATAAAATCAAGTCTTTTCGTTCTTCTTTTAAAATGGGAGTCTCATGATAATACTGACTAAATTCCTTAGCTAGATCATACACATAATTAGCTATTAATGCCGGACTGAACTCGGCAGCAGCTTGACTTAACGTTGCATTAAAATTGTATAATTTGATGATCAATTCTTTTTCTTTAGGTAAAAGGGGTATGTTAGGAGTGAAAATAGCTTGGTCCTCAAAGTTCCAAACTTCTATTGATTTGCGTAACAAGGCCTGTATCCTTACATAATTGAATTGAATGAACGGTGCCGTATTTCCGTTAAAATCGATTGATTCTGCCGGATTGAAAAGCATTTTCTTCTTAGGGTCAACTTTCAGCATAAAATATTTCAATGCACCTAAGCCGATCGTTTGAAATAAATGCGCTGCTTCATCTTCAGTCAAGCCTTCTACTTTCCCTAATTCTTTTGTGGTGGCAGCAGCCGTGTCAATCATTACTTTCATAAGATCATCAGCATCTACAACAGTCCCTTCACGCGATTTCATTTTACCTTCAGGGAGTTCTACCATTCCGTAAGAAAGATGAAATAATCCATCTGCCCAGGCGTATCCCATCTTTTTTAGTATTAGAAACAAAACTTTGAAATGATAATCCTGCTCGTTACCAACAGTATAGATCATTTTTTCGAAATTAACCTCCTGATTCCGAAGCAAGGCTGTTCCAAGATCTTGTGTCATATACACGGAGGTGCCGTCAGAGCGGAGCAAGGTTTTCTCATCTAAGCCATCTGAAGTTAGATCTATAAAAATGGATTTATCTTCTCGTGTTTTTAAGATCCCTTTTGCTAATCCGGCATCTATAATTTCTTTACCTAATAAATAGGTGTTGCTTTCGTAATACGTACTATCAAAATCAACCCCAAGTGTTTTATACGATTCAGCAAATCCTTCGTATACCCATCCATTCATAATGGTCCAGAGCTCGCGAACATCCTTATCGTTGGCTTCCCATTTACGAAGCATATCTTGTGCTTCTTTCATCAAAGGTGCATTTGCTTTCGCTTCTTCTTCTCCAATACCTTTATTTTTTAAGCTTTCAATTTCACTTTTATAGTGTTTGTCAAACGCCACATAATATTTACCAACCAAATGATCACCTTTCATTCCTGATGATTCGGGTGTTTCCCCGTTACCGAATTTCTTCCAGGCGATCATGCTTTTACATATATGGATGCCACGGTCGTTTACCACACTGGTTTTTACAACTTTGTTTCCAGCTGCACTCAGTATTTTTGACACCGAATAACCTAAAAGAATATTTCGTACATGCCCTAAGTGTAATGGTTTATTGGTGTTCGGAGAAGCGTACTCCACCATGACAGTTGGAGCATTTTCTGGTAATGTATGGTTAATAAAAGGCTTACCGTAGATGTCTTTAAAGTAATTCAACCAGAATGAATCAGCGATAACAATGTTTAAAAACCCTTTTATAACATTAAAATCAGAAACTTCTGCAACGTTTGCTTTTAGGTAATTTCCAATTTCTGTGGCTGTTTCTTCGGGTTTCTTCTTGGAGATCTTAAGAAAATTGAAGACAACAAGCGTGAGGTCGCCAACAAAGATGGGATTTGTCTTTTCAAAAGCTATGGCATCTATCGTATGTCCGTAAAGCGAGTGAAAAGCTTCAATGGTTTTATGCGACAGTTTTTGTTCGATATTCATATTTAGTTATTGGTCTTTAGTCTTCAGTAATTCACAGAAAGATTATCGATGGCAAAAATAATAATACTTAAGCTGTGTACATCATAAAAAAGTATAGTCCAAAAACTACACTTTGTTTTATAGCCTAATTTACATCAGACGGAAGATTTGTGAATTAGTAGGTTAATTGACTTACTACCTTTTGTAAGATCTCGAAGGTGTTTTCAGCCATCAGATTTTCTTTATCCAATGTAGGGTTAACTTCACAAATTTCGAAGCAACAAACCTTCTCATTCTGAACTAATCGAACACATAAACTACCTGCTTCTTTCTCTGTTATTCCATTTCTGACCGGTGTACCTGTTCCTTTTGAGATCGAAGAATCCATACTATCAACATCAAATGAAACATAAATCAGGTTGCAATGCGTTAAGTGAGCCAGGGCATCACGAGCGATCTTTTCAACTCCGTTACGTTTCACTTCAGCAGTTGTGAATGCTTTTACTTTATGTTTCTTTAATAAGAATGTTTCTTCCGGTTCAACATCACGTACTCCAATGTAAACGATATCTTTATAGGTTATTTTAGGTGAAATACCTCCAACTTTTTTTAGTCTGTTCCAAAGATCTACCGTTTCTTTATCAGGTTTATTCATTTTATTGGTGATGTTATCTTCTCCCAAAGAAGCTGCGATAGGCATTCCATGAATATTGCCCGTTGGAGTCGTATACGGACTATGAATATCCGCATGCGCATCGATCCATATAACGCCTAAACGTTGTTTAGGAAAAGCCATCTTTATTCCTGCAATTGTTCCTCCAGCAGTGCTATGATCACCGGCAAGAATGATTGGGAAATTGCTCTTTTTAAGCGTTTGGGAAACGGAATTAGCCAAGCGTTCATAGATTGCCAAAACCCCGGCTATGCGTTTTGCATAAGTTGTTTTGGTAGGCTCAAACAAGAGTTGGTTTTCAGTCTTAACTTCCACTGATTCAATTTGTTTGAACATGTTACTTCCATAATCAAGTGCGGCTATTTTTATGGCATCTACACCCATACTCGCACCTCGGGTTCCTGCTCCGATTTCCGATTTTACTTCGATAAACTTTACATTTTTCATTTCTATTTCTTTTTTAGTTGCACTCGGTTTGTTATAGTTAGCTTAACCGATATTTAATATTTTATGTATTTAAATTACTTACATTGATAATAATTTATCAATGTAAGTTACTTACTTTTGCACTTTAATGTTTTTAATAGAACTTTTTAACTTCAAACAATGGAAAATACCTATCGCGATTTAATTCAGCAAACATTTGATTTCCCTCAAGATGGATTCAATGTTGTTGATAATGAACTTAACTTTCATGATCTACCTTTGATGGATATCATCAAGCAATATGGTACTCCACTTAAAATCTCTTATTTGCCTAAGATCAGCGCTCAGATCCAAAAAGCTAAAAAAATATTCAATGTAGCAATGGCCAGAGCCGATTATAAAGGCAAATATACATATTGTTATTGTACGAAGAGCTCTCACTTTCAATTTGTATTGGAAGAAGTATTAAAAAATGATATTCATTTGGAAACTTCTTCAGCTTTTGACGTGCCTTTGGTAAGGTCATTATACGATTCCGGGAAAATTACAAAGGATACCTATATTATCAATAACGGGTATAAGCGTCCCAATTATCTAAAATATATCAGTGAATTAGTGAATGATGGCTTCATAAATTCAATTCCTATTCTTGACAACATTAATGAGTTGCCTTTGTTGGAGAAATTATGTAAGAATAAATTCAAAATAGGAATTCGTGTTGCAACCGATGAGGAACCTAAATTCGAATTTTATACCTCCCGTTTAGGAATCCGCCAAGCCGATATTATCGACTATTATCATAAAAGCATCAAAAGCAGCAATAAATGCGAGCTTAAAATGCTTCATTTTTTTATAAATACTGGTATTAAGGATACGACTTATTACTGGTCGGAATTAACTAAATGTATCAATGTTTATTGTGATCTAAAGAAGGTTTGTCCCACTTTGGATTCGTTGGATATTGGAGGTGGATTTCCTATACGTACTTCGTTAGGCTTTAGTTATGATTATGATTACATGGCAGATGAGATCATTCAGAAAATAAAGAATATATGTGAAGAAAGAGGAGTTGCAGAACCACATATTTTTACTGAATTCGGAAGTTTTACAGTTGGAGAAAGTGGGGCTGCCTTATATTCAATCGTTGATGTAAAAAAGCAGAATGATAATGAGTTATGGTATATGATTGATAGTTCTTTTATCACTACTTTGCCTGATACTTGGGGCATCAAACAGAAGTTTATTTTGTTGGCTGTCAATCATTGGGATAAGGAATATGAGCGCGTAAATTTAGGCGGATTAACCTGTGATAGCGAAGATTATTACAATGCCGAATCGCATTTGAATCAAGTATATATGCCAATTGTTACTTCCGTTACTAAGGATCCTTTGTATTTAGGGTTCTTTCATACCGGAGCTTATCAAGAATCACTAGGTGGATATGGAGGAATTCAACATTGTTTGATTCCGGCTCCGAAACATGTGATCATTGATAAGGATGAAGATGGCGAAATAAGCACTCGTTTGTTTGCAAAGGAACAAAGCTATAAGTCGATGTTAAAAACCTTAGGGTATTAGCCTTTAGTATAAAATCGTTTTTGTTGCTATTACGATTTTCTTTAATAAAAAATCGTCAAAACAATTGATTAACATTATTAATAAGAATAGCTAGCGCTCGTTGTTACACATTTTTAATAAGAACTATGTGTTTTCTGTTTCTATTAATCATTCTTTACTTTCTGATTTTATAAGTTTTCATAATGCTATCATTAGATCTTTTGTTATCCACAATACCACGTTTATAAGATTTTGACTTCCTTAAAGGAAATGCCTCGTCAAGTAGTAATTTTATAGAGCAAATTTACTAGTTTATAAGTGAGTTACTGCTTTTTAATTTTCAATTTTTAATCTGAAATCACGAATGGCTGAGCCTAAAAAAAATACAATTAAAAATACCTTGAAGGAAGAAACTTCAGAAAATAAAACTGCTGCAAAAGATCCAAAATTAAAAAAGGATAAAGCAACTCCGGATTCTTCCGAAAAAGTTTCGTTTTTTAATCGTATAAACAATTTCTTTGCGTTTACGCAAAATGAAAAGTTTCAAAAAATATTCGGATTAACACTTTTGCTTTTCGCAGCCTACCTGGCTATCTCATTTACTTCTTTTGCTTTCACCTGGAAGGCTGATCAAGATAAAGTGCTGGGTGATTTGTTTTCTCCGGATGTTACTGTTACAAACTGGCTAGGCAAATTTGGCGCTTTGCTTTCCCACATATTTGTTCACAAGTGGTTTGGCGTAGCTTCCTATATCTTTTCTTTTTTAGCCTTGTTAACCGGCTTACGTATCACTTTTAACTTAGAATTGTTAAACTTGCGTAAAGCATATGCCTATTCCTTTTTCTTTTTGGTCTTTTTTTCTGTCACCTTAGGGTATATCTTTTCTGATGCATTCTTTTTTTTAGGCGGTTCTTTCGGATATACGCTTAGTATTAAATTAAATGCGGTGCTAGGGCATGTTGGTACAGGGGTATTGCTTGTTTTTTCTTTCGTTGTTTTTCTTGTGGCTGCATTTAATGTGTCGTTCGACCTGAGTAAAAAAGATCCAATCACTGATGAGCCGGAATTGGATCCTACTCCTGAGGATGATAAAAAAAAACCTCTGAACACATTTAAAGAGGAAGAAGAAGAGGATATTGAAATTTTAGATGAGCCTTTTCTTAATGAAGTAGATTTTCCTCATAAAAAGGAAATGGAAATTACAAATGAGGAAAAATATGATATTATTGAAGAAGTTGAAAAACCAGTTGAGAAAGAGCCGATAGTTTTATCGACAGAAGACAATGGGGTTCAGTTCATTGTTGAAAAAATGGACGAGAAAGATCAGGAGCTTACTCCTGAACAAATATCAGAAGCCCTGGTGGAGCAAGTTGGAGAATATGATCCTACTTTAGATCTTGGAACGTATCAATTTCCAACGATCGATTTATTAGAAAATTACGGTGGCTCCAAAGACATTGTAATAAATACCGAAGAGTTGAATGCTAACAAAGACCGTATCCTTAAAACACTTAGTGATTATGGGATCGAGATAGATAAAATAAAAGCAACAGTTGGTCCTACAGTTACTTTATATGAAATAATTCCTGCAGCGGGCGTGCGCATCTCAAAAATTAAAAACTTAGAAGATGATATAGCGTTGAGTTTATCCGCATTAGGTATTCGTATCATTGCTCCAATTCCGGGGAAAGGAACTGTGGGTATTGAGGTTCCTAATTTGAACCCTGAAATGGTTCCGATGCGCTCATTGATTGCATCCGAAAAATTTCAAAATACAACAATGGATTTGCCCATCGCATTAGGAAAAACAATCAGCAATGAAACATTTATTACCGACTTGGCAAAAATGCCGCATTTATTGATGGCAGGAGCAACCGGGCAAGGTAAATCGGTTGGGTTAAATGCTGTATTGGTATCATTGTTATATAAAAAACACCCCTCTCAAATCAAATTTGTTTTGGTAGATCCCAAAAAAGTGGAGCTGACCTTATTCAATAAAATAGAACGTCACTTTTTAGCTAAACTTCCTGATAGTGCTGAAGCAATTATTACCGACACAAAAAAAGTGATCCATACCCTTAACTCGTTATGCATTGAAATGGATCAACGATACGACCTTTTGAAAGAGGCGCAAGTACGAAATATAAAAGAGTATAATACGAAATTCATTGCGAGGAAATTAAATCCGAATAATGGTCACAAGTTTTTACCATACATAGTATTGGTCGTAGATGAGTTTGCCGATCTGATCATGACGGCAGGAAAAGAAGTGGAAACGCCTATAGCCCGTTTGGCTCAATTAGCTCGTGCTATCGGTATCCACTTGATTATTGCGACACAGCGCCCATCTGTTAACATTATTACAGGAACCATCAAAGCGAATTTCCCTGCACGAATTGCTTTTAGGGTTACATCCAAGATCGATTCCCGTACAATTTTAGATTCAGGCGGTGCCGATCAGTTAATTGGTCGCGGTGACATGTTGCTTTCAACAGGGAACGACCTGATCCGTTTACAATGTGCTTTTGTAGATACCCCAGAAGTTGATAAGATTTGTGATTTTATTGGAAGTCAGAGAAGTTATCCAACCGCTTTTATGTTACCTGAATATGTGGATGAAAACGGAGAAGGAAGTGGGAAAATGGACGATCCTTCAGAGCGCGATGCTTTGTTTAATCAGGCAGCAGAGATTGTAGTGTCTACACAACAAGGGTCCGCTTCTTTATTGCAACGAAGACTTAAATTAGGCTATAACCGTGCAGGTAGGATTGTTGATCAGTTGGAGTCGGCTGGAATCATTGGTCAGTTCGAAGGATCTAAAGCCAGAGAGGTCTTAATTAAAGATATGTTATCTTTGGAACAGTTTTTGAATAAGTCGGATAACAATTAATAAAACTTACGTTATGTTCACTAAAAAAAATACTTTAATTCTCTTATTAACCTTCGGTTGTTTTGCACTAAATGCGCAGGAAAAAGATCCGAAAGCAAAGAAAATTTTGGATGAATTAAGCTTAAAAACAAAAGCTTATACAACTATCAAAGCAGAATTTACTTGGGTAGTTGAAAAAAAAGATAAAACCAAAGATTCGCAGTCAGGGAAAATTCAAACAAAAGGCCCTAAATACAAATTGGAGATCCCTGGACACGATATTTATTGCGATGGTAAAACAGTTTGGGATTTTATCAAAGATGCAAACGAAGTTCAGATAAAAGACATGGAAGTAGGCGGTGACGATGCCGTTAATCCCTCAACCATATTTACCATTTACGAAAAGGGATATAAATATAAGTTTGTAAGTGAAGATGCAACATCACAAATAATAGAGTTGTATCCGATCAATCCGGATAAGAAAAAGTTTCATACCATTAAATTGGTGCTCGATAAAACAAAAAAACAAATTTCAAGTGTCAAGATGATGATGAAAGATGGAACAGTTCAAACATACACCATTAAATCATTTGCAGGCGGCACTGTAATCCCTGATACTGATTTTTCTTTCGATGCAAAGCTGCACAAAGGGGTGTCTGTTGAAGATATCCGCTAATCAGAATTGATTATCTGGTCCTGAAAAAAATTGACTTAGATTCATTATAAAACCACATTAAAAATTAACCTCGGAAGAAAATTCTTTCGAGGTTTTTTTCTTCCATTTTTGTAGTTTTTTTGTCTCTGGTGAGCCCTTTTTTGGAAGCAGGATATAAATTAATAGTTTAAGAAATAGGAATTTCTTTTTCTGCAAAATTCAATCGGGATTTTCTTTGTTTTCATATTTTTGATTAAACGGTAAATGGTTCGCTCAGAAACATTTATTTTCTTTGCTAATTCTTTTGGTGTTCCTGTTGCATTTTTCCGTGCAAGCGCTTCAATTCTTTCCAATTGCGCTAAATTCTCAAGGTACTTCATAGATATAAATAATAAGACAAACAGGAGCGGAATGTCTGGTGAATAGTATTGAATAGAATGAAATAATACCTGTTTAGGGAGTAGTAATCGTTTAACAAGTATTACATAAATTGCGAGTAAAATTTATGCGCTGCGAAGATAAAAAATAAATCTAATTAATAAATCAATTTATTCTGGGAATTTATTTTGAGATTTACTGGTCTATATAAGACGATTATTTTTTATTTTTTTTGTTATTTTTATTCCCAATAATCCACCGAAATAAGCATTGCTAAGAAATACAAAAATAGCCGCAATGGCTACCCAACTTGGATGCCCAACATTAATCAAACTATAGAACCCGAAGCCTAGTAGGATGCCGCCAACAGTCATTGCTTTTGTCATCTTTTTTTCTGAAGCCATGATAGCTGCTGTCATACCTCCGACAAAACAACCAACAGCATAAATAAGCAGTATGGTTATATGAAGACCTATATCAGCGTTAGCAATATATTCTTTAACTGATAAAATATTTCTAAGATCAACTGATTCGGGAAGTGGATTTAATTTGAAGGAAATACCTTCCCCGACAAAAATAAGGATCATGCTGGTAATAATACCTGCAACAATGGAGAGACTATTTTTGATTTTCATGTCAGATCGATTTTATTTTCAAATATAAAAAAAGCCTCGCAAATATTTTGCGAGGCTTCCTTTTTTTTATTTCAACACTAATTATTGAATAATTAATTTTTGTGTGAAGTTTTTACCATCAACGATAGCGCTTACAAAATAAACACCAGGTTTAAAGTTAGAAACATGGATGTTAAATGAATTGATTCCAGTATTTAAGTTGTTATCAAAACGAGAAACTTCTTGTCCAACCACATTGAAGATCTTAACAACTGATTTTGAAGATTTGTTTGAATTTAAAACAACATTCACTGCATCATTTGCAGGGTTTGGATATAAATTCATTTCAGTGATAGCAGCATTGTTTTCATGAACGCCAGCACCGCAAGCTAAATCACTAACAGGAACTTTGTAATATATAATGTTAGCAGTTCCACCTTGAGGGTCAGGAGTAGTAGCAGTAGAAACACCATGTCCCGGAGCTTGATCGTCCTGTACAATGATGTGTACATTCGCATCAACGTCTCTTGCCATAGCACCGTAAACACCTTCATGGTATTCGTAGGTTCCAGTAACCATGTTAGGATCTGTAAGATCGATAGGAGCACACCAGTTAGCACCACCATCATCAGAACGCATTACATATTGGTGACGGAAACTTTTTCCAGCCATAGAAATAGGAACTAACGTTGCTGTTCCTGAAGAGAAATCAACTCCTTCACCTTGTTCATTGATACCTTCATAAACAGAAGAGTATGTTACAAATAATTTTCCTGCAGCATCAATACCTGCACTAGGAAAAGTTGTTAATGATCTGTTAAATGTACCAACACCTAAAACAGCACCTGTAGGGTCTGTGTAAATATTCATTAATCCATCAGCATTCAAATCTTGAACACCAGCAATCATTACCGGCTGAGCAGCACCCATTCCTTCATTCCAGTACATCAAACCATCTGTATATGGGAAGTAAGATAATCCAGCTGGAGAAGCAGATCCAGGATTGTCGCAGAATACTCTCATATTACCATACCATACATGTGCATTACCAGAATTGTCAAGCAATACAGCAAGTGATGCATCATTTGTTTCAACTGTATCAGCAATTCCGTCAGGAACTGTATTTGTATCAGTGATCATAGTTACTGCAGAATACATTGGAATAGGGAATTTTTTAACGATTGTTTTCGTCCAAGTATTTCCGTTATCAGTTGATTTTAATAAAACAACATCAACAGTGAAACCACCTGCTACAATAGCAATTGTACTTCCTTTGATATCCATTGCATAAGAATCTCCACCAAAACCTAAATAGTTTGATGAGTCAATTTGTGGAATAACCGTTCTTAATTTATCCCAAGTTAAACCTCCGTCAATAGAACGTGAATAAGAGATCGCACCATCTTGTCCGTGGAAAGGAGTCACTGTTGTAGCAGCACCAGAAGTTTGCGCAATGATATGAATAGTGCTAGTAGAAGGACCACCGATAACCATACGAGGCCAAGTGTCTGTAGCACCTAAAACGCCATTCGTCCAGGTTCCAGTACCTTTTGCAGCGCGGGAAGCAATGTGTGTCCCTAATCCTGTTCCAGATGATGGAGCTTCATGTGTCACAACAAATTCAGCACCTGTACCAGTAACAGCAACATTCGTGAATCCTGTTCTTACGTTTTCAACACGAACGGTTGGAGCAGCACCCCAAGCAGTACCATCAAAATAATTGTATCCTGTTCCTCTATCAGCCCATGTGGTATTGAAGGCAAATGTCCAAGATGCTGAAATTGTTCCATCAGCATGATTCTGAAGTCGGTTGCAAATAGCCGCATTGGTTTGTAATTGGTATTCAGTAGTACCAATTGGAGTACTAGTGAATGATTTGTATTGTGGGGCAGGTTTTGTAGTAGTAAGAGCTGACACAGTTGATTCAAAAGAATCTGTTGGCCCGCCTAATCCAGGTCCTACCGGAGCAGGAAATGCTTGTTTTGCAGCAATTGGATTGATTTTTTGAGGTGTGATTCCGTTCGTCGAAAAGCTTTGTGCTAAAGCTGTTCCACTAATACTTAGAGCCATCCCAATAAGTAAATGTTTTTTCATAGCAAAATAAATTTTTGGTTAGTTGTGCATTATATTTATATTAACAAATATAAGTGATAACATATCAGATTACAAAAAAATATTCGTAAAGTTTCGAATCTTTTCAAGGATTGTTAATAAGTCTTTGAACCCTTTCTCTATTTGATAGGGTTTGTTTTTATCTGAATAGAGAATTGTTTTTCAGGAACAGGATGGGCAGCTGGAAAATAAGAGGGAACGTTTTGCTGGGTATAGATAGCGCACAATGTATTAGATACTCGGTACAAATATTTTTGCTTTTCGGCAGGTGTACCATCTAATATCCCTTTAAAAACATCCCAGCGAATATCATTCGGATTATTTCCATAGTCGTGCCATACAATAACGGATGTATCATCTTTTAATAGCTTGAATACATTAGCGGTATCATTTTTAACGCTTTCGTAATGATGATCGCCATCCACAAAAATAAGATCGAACTTCTGACCCATACTTGCATAATCGAATGTCTGGGAGTTAGCCTGCAAGTGGCTTACATTGGCTAGGTCTTTCGAAAAGAATCGATGCAGGTCCACATAGCTCTGGTCCATTCCCAAGGCTAAAAGGTCCTTGTCAGGCAGATTCAGACTGACACAATTTTTGGCTACAGCTGCAACATTGGCAACGCTTTCTCCGCGCCAGGTTCCTATTTCAAAATAGGAGGCATCCTTTTTTTGTGCTGCTAATCCTTTGAGCAAAGCAAGGTCGATAGGAGTGGAGCCACCATCCATCGCGCAGTATGGTTCAACAGTAATCTCAATGTTAGGAATAAGATCTGTTAGCTCAACCGTCTTTAGTCCTTTCGGTAAGTTGTATCTTTTAATGACTTCCTTTTTATTTACTTCTGCATCATCCAATACTATATTTAGCAAAGAAGGTTGCTTTACTATCAATGAGATGGCTTTAAGAAGTTTAGATACTTTACGCATATTACTAAATTTATTTATCTGCTAATATTCGATGATACAGTTCATTAAATTTTCCTCCTACTTTTTCGAAACTGAAATTATCGTTTGCATAGTTACTCAATTCTTCCGAATTATACTTCCCCGATTTAATATTATCAATCACTTTATTTAAAGAATATAATAACGCTTCTTCATCCAAAGGTTTTACCAATAGTCCTAAATTTTCTGTGATGTGTTCTGGTATACCGCCTGCTGTGGAAGATACAATAGGGATGCCGCTGGCCAATGCTTCCGCCATTACACAAGGAAGATTTTCATAATTACTGAACAGTAAAAAACAATCTGAACTGCGCATGATCTCTGCTACTTCTGCAGTTGATTTGGTGCCGTCAAAAAAAGCGAACGTATTTAAAATGTTTAAAGATGCAGCCGTTTTAATATGAGGTGCTGTGTCTCCATCTCCAATGAACCACATTTCGAAATCGTTCCGTTGTTTGGAAAGTTTTTCTGCTACCCGCAACATCCCTGAAATGTTTTTATGTGGATCATCCAAGGTAGATATATGAATGATCTTCACTTTTTTTCGCGTTGATTTTTCAGCAGCAGAATGAAACAGCTTGGTGTCGGTTACATTGTAAATAATCTCGTACTTGGTATTGAGACCTAGCGCGATCATTGCATCCTGAAGGTCTTTGGAAACAGGTGTAATATAACTTGCATTGCGCGCAATTGTTTTTGAAAGTGTTTTTTGAAGCCAACTGATTTTCATCTTTTTGGATGGCAGATAGCCGGTCCAGTGTTCAGTGATGATGTATGGGATGCCTTTGAACTTTTTTAAATACCAGGCAATTAATCCAACAGGATATAAAATATTATGATGAACAAGATCAATTTTTCCGAATTTTTTTGTGATCAGATTTAATCCTATCTGATGAGCTTTGATATTTCTTCTTGCCTTCTGAAGGAATGAAAGAAGCGGAATGGTGTGTTGTACTTTTTTATAATAAACGTTTACAGTATAAATGTTCTTTTCATTCGATTCAACAATTTCGAATTTGTTTTTGTTATTAGCATCCGAACAAACATACAGGGCGGCAACATTGGAATACAGTGAAACACATTCGGCATGCTTTTGAACAAAATTACCAAGGGTAGGGATTAAGCGGTTGGGGTACCAGCCGGATAAAAAAAGTATGTTTCGTTTTTTGTTCTGCATATTTTCGTGCCAGGTGCTGCCGGAGCATCTACTTTAATTT
>Ga0209596_1000935_pt1 | contig 25870 bp, 20 predicted proteins | sample M_130807_MF_Meta_FD_187314 | JGI IMG/M metagenome (GOLD analysis project Ga0209596, IMG submission 187314) | Freshwater microbial communities from Lake Montjoie, Canada to study carbon cycling - M_130807_MF_MetaG (SPAdes) (version 2) | ecosystem: Environmental > Aquatic > Freshwater > Lake... | reverse complement strand
AAATGCTTTCGCTGGCATCGGCTCCAGTACTTGCTTTGTCAGATATCCCAAAAGCAGTTCAGAATTTCACAACAAAATTCAGTTGGTATCAAACCTGGTTCCTGGCAAAATTTGAGTTCAATAAAATAGTAAAAAGTATTTTCTTTCTGATCATCGCATTATTAGCCGTTGCTTCACTTATGTTGGTTGTTCCTCTTGGTGGCGCCATTTATGGAACTCCAACGTACCCCTTAACCTATCAGATCTTAGAGGTTGGTGGTGCCTTGTTCCGTTTATTTTTAAACATCATTATTATTTTTTATGCAGGTGTTTTAGTATGGCGCGAACGTGATGCAAAAGTTGAAGAACTTGTTGGTACAGCTCCGCTAAAATCGTTCGTGAATTTTACTTCTAAGTTAATTGCGTTGATCATGGTGCAGGCTGTTTTACTTGTTGTGATTATGATCACCGGGATGATGATCCAGATGTATTATGGGTATTATAAAGTGGAGGTGTTGCAATACATTAAAGATCTTTTTGGAATGCAACTGATCGGTTTGGCATTGACCTGTGTGCTTACTTTGTTTATTCAGACTATTTTTAATAACCGATATGTAGGATATTTTATATCCATCCTTATTCTCGCTATTCCTATCGTTTTCGAACTGTTAGAATGGAGAAACCAAATGGCTTTGTTTAATAGCAGTGGCCCCGAATTGCCTTATTCAGATATGAACGGATATGGACATATCATCTTTTCTTTTTTTATATTTAAGTTGTATTGGGTTGGTTTTGGAATGATCCTGATTGTGATATCCAATTTAATGTGGACACGTGGAAAAGAAAAAGGTTTTAAAAGTAGAGTGCGGATTGCAAGATCTTTATTTAATAGAAAAGCAAAAATTGCAATGACACTTTCACTGCTTGTTTTTTTATTTAGCGGCGGTTTCATTTATTACAATACAAATATTCTTAATAAAGTTGTCTCAGCAAAAGCAGAAGAAAGATCGCAAGCTGAATTCGAAAAAAAGTACAAGCGGTATACAAAAACGCCACAGCCAAGAATTGTTTCAGTAAATTGGAATGTGGCTATTTTTCCTCAACAGCTTGGTGTTAAGGTGAATGGTTTTTATATTCTGAAAAACAAAAGCAACAAGAACGTAGACAGCATCATTTTAAATTTAACTACACGTATTCATGTCAATGAATTGAAATTTGAAAAAGCTGCAATGAAAGTGGTGGATGATACTACAAATGGATTCTATATTTACAAACTTTCTCAGCCTTTGAAACCTGGTGATTCATTGAAGCTGGATATGTCCATCGACTATTTTCCGAAAGGATTCAAAAGTACTGAAGCCGGAACGGCAATTGTATACAACGGAAGTTTCTTTAACAGTGAATTGATGCCAAGCTTAGGTTATAATGAACAAGGGGAGTTGACAGAAGCGGCTACCCGTAAAAAATATAACTTACCTAAAAAAGAACGCATGTCGAATGTGAACGATAACATTGCAAGGATGAATACGTATATCAGCAACGATGCCGACTGGATTAATTTCGAATGTGTAGTAAGCACTTCAGGCGATCAGACTGCAGTTGCACCAGGATATCTCATCAAGCAATGGAATGAGAATGGAAGAAATTTCTTTCACTACAAAATGGATTGCAAGATTCTGAACTTCTACTCCTTTTTGTCAGCGCGTTATGAAGTGAAACGCGACAAATGGATGGAACCATCAACCGGCAAATCGGTTGCTATAGAAATCTATTACAACAAAGGACATGAATACAACTTGGATCGCATGATAAAAGGAATTAAAAAGTCGTTGGATTATTATACCCAAAACTTTAGTCCTTATCAGCACCGACAAGTCCGCATATTAGAGTTCCCACGCTATGCAACATTTGCACAATCGTTTCCCAACACCATTCCCTTTTCGGAAGGGATAGGATTTATTGCGAAGGTGAATGATAAAGACCCGCTGTCCATTGATTATCCGTTTTATGTAACAGCACATGAAGTGGCACATCAGTGGTGGGCACATCAGGTGATTGGAGGGAATGTGCAAGGTTCTACTTTGATGTCGGAAACAATGGCACAATATTCTGCGTTGATGGTAATGGAAAAAGAATTCGGAAAACCTGCTATGAAGAAATTTCTGAAATATGAAATGAGAAATTATCTCCAGGCAAGAGCATTGGAATCAAAAAAAGAATTGCCTCTGAAGTTGGTGGAGAATCAACAATACATTCATTATAACAAAGGAAGTGTGATCATGTATGCGCTGAAAGATTATATTGGAGAAGATTCCTTGAATGCCGCGCTTCGAAAATATATTGCGAAAGTGGCCTATCAAGAACCACCTTATACCAATTCAATTGAATTTATAAGTTATCTGAAAGCCGCTACTCCAGACAGTTTAAAATACATCATCAATGATATGTTCGAATCGATTACGATGTATGAGAATAAAACTAGTAAATGCTCCTATACAAAAACAAAAGATGGAAAATATCTTGTGAAATTCTCAGTGGAAAGTAAAAAGATGAAAGCCGACAGCATTGGGAAAATGAAAGAGGTGGCGATAGCAGATTGGATCGATATCGGAGTGTTTGGCAGCAAAGAAGTGGATGGTAAAAAAACAGATACCGAGTTGTACCTTCAGAAAAGAAAGATCACAAAGGATAAAATGGAATTTGAGATCATCGTCAATGAAGAGCCGGTTAAGGTGGGAATCGATCCTTACAATAAATTGATTGACCGTACTCCGGATAATAATATGAAGTCGTTCAATGGAAATGACAAGGAAGAGAATGATGCAGGAGGAATATCTGTGCAGGTGAGTTCGGGGAAGTAGGCAGTTGTTTTTCGGAGCGTCATTGCGAGAGTGGAACGATTGAAGCGATCTCTACTGCTTCATAAGATTGCCACGCCCTTTCTTCGAAGAGGGCTTGAAATGAACTAAATAAAGTGTTTGTATGAAAAGATATTTATCAATAATTGCACTGCTGTTAATTGCTACTTCAGTATTTTCTCAAAAAAGCACTAAAATGAAACCTGTCATCGAAAAGATCATGCATGACCAGCAATTAGCATGGAACAAAGGAGATCTGGACGGATTTATGTCATCCTACTGGAATGACGACAGTTTGAAATTCATTGGTAAGAATGGAATTACGTATGGCTGGAAAAGCACCTTGGAGCATTATAAAAAAAGTTATCCGGATAAAGCGACCATGGGCGAATTGACTTTTACGATCATCAGCGTAGAAGAACTTTCAAAAACAAGTTGTTATGTAATAGGTAAGTGGGACTTGAAAAGAGAAAAAGGAGATGTAGGAGGATATTATACCTTGCTGTGGAAAAAGATAAAAGGAAAATGGGTAATCGTGACCGACCATACCAGTTGATATAAACATAAAAAAACCTTCGAAAGCTCGAAGGTTTTTTTATGGATGTTCGTATAAAATTTTGATTAATCTTCTTCGTTGACAACACCCATCGCACAGAACTTTTCAATGCGTTTTTCAACACGTTTTTTAGGATCTAGTTTTTCCAAAGTAGCCAATTGTTTCAGGATCTCGTCTTTCACAAATTTGAATGCTGCTTCATGGTTGGTGTGAGCGCCACCTAATGGTTCTGAAATAATTCCATCAATCAGTTTGTTGCCAAGCATGTCTTTTGGTGTTAATTTCAAAGCTTCAGCAGCACGTTCTTTATTATTCCAATTTCTCCATAAAATAGAAGAACAAGATTCAGGAGAAATGACCGAATACCAGGTGTTTTCCAACATCATTACTTTATCGCCAATTCCGATTCCAAGCGCTCCACCAGAAGCTCCTTCACCGATAACAATACAAATAACAGGCACTTTCAGTTGCGACATTTCCAGTAAGTTACGAGCGATTGCTTCACCTTGTCCACGTTCTTCCGCTTCTAATCCGGGAAATGCACCGGGTGTATCTATTAATGTAACGATAGGTTTGTTGAATTTCTCAGCAAGCTTCATTAATCGTAAAGCTTTGCGATACCCCTCTGGGTTTGGCATTCCGAAGTTACGGATTTGGCGCATTTTGGTGTTGATACCTTTTTGCTGCCCAATAAACATAACGGTTTTGCCATCTATACTTCCAAAACCGCCCACCATCGCTTTGTCATCTTTTACTGTACGGTCGCCATGCAATTCCATGAATGTTCCATCCGTTAAATAATCGATATAAGCTAGGGTATAGGGTCTGTCGGGATGACGGGAAACCTGCACTCGCTGCCATGGAGTCAGATTTCCATAGATCTCGGCTTGTGCTTTTTTTATCTTTTCTTCAATGTCCTCAATCGTTTTTGAAACATCTACACCACTTTTTTCAGCTACTTGTTTCACCTTTTCTAATTGCTCATGCAATTCTTCGATTGGTTTTTCAAAATCTAAATAGTTCATCCTTCAAATAGTTTATCGGACGCTAAAATACTAAAATATCTCTAAATTGTGATTTGATTCTTTTTTAATGGAAGATCATGGCCAATCCGACCACCAGTATGATTGCACCTAAAGCCGTTAAGCCATATAGGGCAAAGTCGATGGAGGCGCCGCTCCCTGTCAGTAAAATGCAACAAATGAACCCTAATCCAAGAAGAAATACGCCAAGAAGGATCAAATAGGTCCCGTTTTTTGTACGGGAGGCATTCCGGATGTATTTTACCTGCTTCATCACCTCCGCAATAATGGTAGGATCTCCACCTTTTTGAATAAGTTGTGCTTTAATAAATGCATTGTCCTTATTCTGATCGATCAGCATTTTAGCTGTATTCAGTGATTCATGAAAAGGGAAATTGTGCTCCATGTATTTGATTTTTTTGTAAAGCAAATTAATACAAGTGCTTTTTAAACGCAATGACATTCGTCATAGTGCCATTCATCAAGTGAAACGGAGAATTGAAACGAATCTTTAAATATATTAAGCTATAAAAGGGAATTTTATTTTACTTTGTACTTATGATCACATTTCCAAATGCTAAAATAAATATAGGACTCAACATTATTGAAAAACGGGAAGATGGCTTTCATAATATTGAAAGTGTTTTTTATCCTTTCGGTTTATGCGATGCGTTAGAAGTAGTTGAAAATACAGAACTAGGAGCCGAGCGTATTTCTTTTACTTCATCAGGTATTGAGATTCCCGGTGACATAACTGATAATCTGTGTTATTATGCCTATCATTTGGTTTCGGCAGATTATCCTTTGCCGAATGTGAATGTCCATTTACATAAACACATTCCTATCGGAGCCGGTTTAGGTGGTGGTTCTGCTGATGCGGCATTTTTCATCCGTTTGTTGAATGATAAATTTGAACTCGGAATCTCCTGGGGCGAGATGCACAATTATGCACGTCAGCTAGGAAGTGATTGTTCTTTTTTTATCAGCAACAAACCTTCGTTTGCTGAGGGCCGTGGTGATGTATATGAATCAACAAAAGTGGATCTTAGTAATTATTATTTAGGTTTGATCTACCCCAATATTCATATCAATACGGCAAAAGCATACAGTGGTATAAAACCAAAAGCGGCTGTTCGTTCTTTAGAAGAGGATGTTTTAAATTTACCTTTAGAACAATGGAAAGAGTTTATTCATAATGATTTTGAAGATTCTGTTTTTGCTCAGTTTCCTGAACTAAAGAACATCAAAGAGAAGTTGTACTCGAAAGGAGCAGTTTATGCAGCCATGAGTGGCAGTGGATCTTCCCTTTACGGGATATTCAAAACTTCGACGGATTTGAAAAAAGAATTTGAAAATTGTTTTGTCTGGGAAGGGAAGTTGTAAATTTCGAAAACTATTTCTGAGCAATCTTCAAAAGGTACCAAGCCAAAAAGCTGAATAGCACATTCGGAATCCAAACAGCGATAAGTGGAGAAACTAATCCGCTGGCGGCAAAAGTAGTAGTGACTTGCATGAACATAATGAATGCAAAACTGATGAATATCCCCAAACCAATATGCATTCCAATCCCCCCTCTGATCTTACGGCTGGCAATAGCAACACCAATAAGTGTTAATACAAATGTTGCAAAAGGGAATGCTGTTCTTCTGTGTTTCTCAATTTCATAAACCTCAATATTGTCGGAGCCTTTTAGTTTTTCAGAATCGATGAAATTATTTAATTCAAAGTAATCCATTGTTCCTACAGTATTGTCCTTCCTTCCAAATTCTTTTGGCGTAAAAGAAAAAGTGGTATCTATCGTAGTTCCTTTTTTAATGTATTCGTTCATCCCATTTATGTAACGGATATAATAATTCTGAATGATCCAATTGTTTTTTATACTGTCCCATCGGATTTCTTCTGCCATTAATTTGTAATACAAATTCCCTTTGTTGAATTTTTCGATCGAAAATTTATATCCGATATTTTCATCCGAACTGTATCGTTCCATGTACACATAATTTCCTGGGGATAGCTGCAAATGAATATTACGATCGTTGTTGTAATATTCATTCCGAATATATTTGTCCTCAAAGGCGATCTGCTTTTTAGTAGCATGTGGAATCACAAAATTATTCAGGTAGAGCGAAAGAATCGCGATGACGGTGGCTGATAGTATGTATGGGAATAGTAAACGGTTGTAACTTACTCCACTGCTTAAGATCGCTACAATTTCTGTGCGGGTAGCCATTTGTGAAGTGAAAAATATAACTGCAATAAATGTGAAAAGAGGGCTAAATAAATTGAGAAAAAATGGAATGAAGTTGAAGTAGTAATCAAAAACGATCGCTTTTAAAGGCGCTTCCTTTGCAAGAAAATCATCAATCTTTTCTGAGATGTCAAATACAACTACAATAAGTATGATCAGCGCCATGGAGAAGAAAAAAGTCCCCAAAAATTTACGGATGATATATTTATCTAATAATTTCAATTTGTGTTTTTTCTAATATTATAATCTGTTATTCATTTGGGCAACCATTTTATTTTTCCATTCTCTGAATGTGCCTGCTATTATTTGCTTCCGGGCTTCGCCCACTAACCACAAATAAAAAGCCAAATTGTGTATGCTTGCTATCTGAGCACCTAAATATTCCTGAGAATGCACCAGGTGGCGCAAATACGCTTTCGAGTATTCTTTATCAACGTAAGAGGTTCCATTTTCATCCAAGGGTGAAAAGTCGTCTTTCCATTTCTCGTTTTTTATATTGATCACTCCATGCTGCGTATATAATAATCCATGACGGGCATTACGAGTAGGTAATACACAATCAAACATATCAATTCCAAGATCTATGGATTCTAAAATATTGATAGGAGTACCAACTCCCATCAAATAGCGGGGTTTGTCGGCAGGTAATATATTGCAAACAACTTCGGTCATTGCATACATATCTTCAGCCGGTTCACCAACCGATAATCCACCAATTGCATTTCCTTCTCGGTTTTGAGCAGCAATAAATTCTGCTGATTTTGCGCGTAAGTCAGGATATACACTTCCTTGAACAATAGGGAAAAGGGTTTGTGAATAGCCGTATTTAGCTTCTGTTTCATCAAACCGTGTGCAACAGCGCTTAAGCCATCTGTGTGTCATTTCCATTGATTTCTTTGCGTAATTGAACTCGCAGGGATAGGGTGTACATTCATCAAATGCCATGATGATATCAGCCCCTATGGTTCTTTGAATATCCATCACATTTTCAGGGCTGAAAAAATGTTTGCTGCCATCAATATGTGAGGTGAATTTAGCCCCTTCTTCGGTCAGCTTTCTTTGTCCGGATAGGGAATAGACCTGATAACCACCACTGTCTGTCAGTAGTGGAAAGTTCCAGCCATTAAATTTATGTAATCCACCAACTTTTTCCAGCACATCCAATCCGGGACGAAGGTATAAATGGTAGGTATTTCCTAGTATGATCTGTGCTTTAATGTCATCTTTTAGCTCACGCTGGTGAACGGTTTTAACGGTGCCTGCAGTGCCAACGGGCATAAATATGGGCGTTTGAATTGTACCATGGTCGGTAACTATTTCTCCTGCACGTGCCTTGCTGTTTTTATCGGTATGAGAGATTGTGAATTTCAAATTGTTAATTACTTTGTTTAAATCATCGCAAAGATAATAGAATACCACAGACCATTACATCTATTTTTGTGATGTATCGTTACTCCTTTATCCGATATTAATAGTGAGGTGGTTTTTGATAATTATATTATGGATTGGTCAGTTTTTACAAAATTTTCGTTTGGTTTAGTTGCTTTTAGTGTTTTTTTTGTTGCACTGATGGTTCAGCTTTGGTATTATTTCGCTTACTTCAGCCGCTTAGCCTTCTACAAAAAAAAGGAGGTTCAGGAAAATACTCCACCAGCTTCCATTATTATTTGTGCACGGAATGAGGATGACAATCTGGTAGAGTTCCTTCCCCGTATTTTTGAACAGGAATATCCCGAATTTGAAGTGGTGGTAGTAAACGATTGTTCCTATGATAATACGGCAGATTTTTTAAAGGAATTTGCCAAGAAACACGATAATCTGAAGATCGTTACTATCAAAGAGGACGAATATTATTCACATGGAAAAAAAGTAGCCTTAATGATGGGAATCAAAGGCGCTACGCATGAGCATTTGTTATTGACAGATGCTGATTGCAAGCCCAATAGCAAAGATTGGCTGCGTTCTATGATGCAACATTTTTCTACTGAAACTGAAATCGTTTTGGGATATGGTGCTTATGAGAAAAAAGCTGGTTTTTTAAATAAGCTGATACGGTTTGATACTTTTATGATCGCCTTGCAGTTTTTATCTTTTTCCCTTGCCCGTAAAACCTATATGGGCACAGGAAGGAATTTAGCATATAAAAAGTCGCTGTTTTTTAAAATGAAAGGGTTTGCTTCCCATTATTACATTGAGTCGGGTGATGACGACTTGTTTGTGAATGAGGCGGCAACAAAGCAGAATTCCAAAATAGAGGTAAGTGTAGATACGCATACCATTTCTAAAGTTAAGAAAACCTTTAAAGGTTGGTTCCGTCAGAAACGCAGACATATTACTACTTTCAAGCATTATAATGCAGGTAGTAAATTTAGATTGATGGCAATGAGCATGAGTCAGTACTTTTTTTTTATTTCATTTATTATTGCTTTAATCCTTCAGTTTCAGCCGCTAGTTGTGCTATCGCTATTTGCTTTTCGATTGTTGATACAAATTATTATCTTTAACAAATCGATGAAGTTATTGGCTGAAAAAGATCTTTTGTTTCTCACACCAATCATAGAATTCACATTGCTTATTGTTTATCCGATGATATCGGTATCCAATATGTTCATGAAAAAGAATAAATGGAAATAAAAAATGGACGAATTAGAATTTGATGGAAATCTTTCAGTAAAAGCTGTACATGACTACCATTTGATTCGTGCAGCGCTTGATAAAGATGATCAGAAAGCATATGCTGAACTGATGGGACGATATCGTGATTCGGTTTATTTTATGTTGTTGAAGATGGTCAATAACAAAGATGATGCAGATGATTTAACAATTGAAGCTTTTGGCAAGGCATTTAAAAGGTTGAGTCAATACACACCCAACTACGCCTTCAGTACCTGGTTATTTAAAATTGCGTCCAATAATTGTATTGATTTTATCAGACGGAAAAAGATGAATACTTTTTCTATCGACAGGTCTTTTGAGAATGATGAAGGTGGTGAGATGAGTATGGATATAAAGGCCGAGGGGATGAATCCAGAAGAAAGCCTGGTGAAAAAGCAAAAGGTGAAGCACATGCGCGATGTTGTGGAAAAATTAAAGCCTCGCTACAGAGTGTTGGTAGAGCTCCGCTATTTTGATGAATTATCGTATGAAGAAATAGCTGAGAAATTGGAGTTGCCCTTAGGAACAGTGAAAGCACAGTTGTTCAGAGCGCGCGAATTTCTAGCAAATATTCTCAAGAATTCAGAAGGGAAAATATAGTCATAATCAGAATATTAATTGTGATGTTACTCTTACGAATGCCAAGAAATCTAATTAGGTTTTATCTGCAATTCATAATAGATTTCTCGACTCATTTCGAAATAACATCCAACAAATTATAGTACCAAAAACAATGTCAGATATTGCTATTATTCTTAAGTACTTTCCAAACCTTTCTGCCAAACAACAAGAGCAGTTTTCGCAACTACAAGACTTGTATGAACACTGGAATGCACAGATAAATGTGATCTCTCGGAAAGATATTGATCTGTTATATGAACGTCATGTCTTACATTCATTAGGGATCGCAAAAGTGATGCAGTTTAATCCGAAGACCCATGTTATGGATGTTGGATGTGGAGGAGGCTTCCCAGGAATTCCACTGGCAATTCTGTTTCCGGAGACGAATTTTTATCTGGTTGATTCTATAGGTAAAAAAATAAAAGTGGTGAATGAAGTTGCGCAAGCACTCGGATTAAAAAATATAAGAGCCGAACATAAAAGAGCAGAAGAGGTGAAGGAAAAATTTGAATTTATTATCAGCAGAGCGGTTACCGAATTTCCTACTTTTTATCGCTGGGTTCAAAACAAGATCTCTAAAAATCAATTCAATAATTTACCCAATGGCATCTTGTATTTGAAAGGTGGCGACTTAACAGAAGAGCTGAAAGAGTTTCAGAAGCGAATTGTTTTCTATAACCTGAAATACTATTTCACGGAAGAGTTTTTTGATACGAAGAAAGTTGTTTTTCTTCCCATGCAATAGCATTACGCTAATTGCATTTGCATATTACTCAAGTTACGGTACATGCCGTTTTCCAATTTCATCAACTCATCATGTGTTCCGCTTTCGCGGACAACCCCTTTTTCTATGACGATGATTTTATCAGCCTTACGGATGGTAGATAAACGGTGAGCTATAACAAAAGAAGTACGACCAACCATCAGTTTATCGAGTGCTTCTTGAACAACTCTTTCCGATTCTGAATCCAAGGAGCTAGTCGCTTCATCCATGATCAAAATACTCGGATCTTTCAATACAGCACGTGCAATAGCAATACGCTGACGTTGTCCTCCAGAAAGTTTAATTCCTCTTTCGCCAACAATGGTCTCAAATTTCTCTGGAAAGGTGTCGATGAATTCCAATGCATTTGCCTTACGAGCGGCCTCCACAATCTCGGAAATGCTTGCTTTCGGTTTTCCATATGCAATGTTTTCTTTGATGGTACCACCAAACAATAAAACATCCTGAGGGACGATAGCCATGTTGTTTCTGAGTTCTGTTAAAGAATATGATTTTGCATCTTTTCCATCAATGTATAAGGTTCCATTTTCGGGATCATAAAAGCGTAATAATAGTCCAATCAACGTTGATTTTCCGGAACCGCTGGGTCCAACTACCGCGATGGTTTCTCCTTTTTTTGCAGCAAGTGTAATATTCTTTAATACTTGTATCTCTTTTCTGGAAGGGTAGGTAAATGCTACATTTTCGAAATTCACATTTCCTACTATTCTAGCATTGTTTGTGTGTTCGGATGTGATATCAAGGTCTTCGGGCTTTTCATCCAGAATTTCAAAAACGCGTTCCACAGATCCTATCGCTTTTTGAATTTGAGCATATAGTTCAGCGATACCGCCAAAGGAAGCCCCAACAAATGCAGAGTAAAGAATGAACGAGATAAGATCACCGATCAATAACTGTCCTTTTGAAGCTAAATTAACACCATACCAGATCACGGCAACGATAGAGCCAAACAGGCAGAAAATGATAAACGACGCAAACCCTCCACGGAATTTACCACCACGGATCGCGTTTTTTACAATCTCTTCTGTACTTTTTTTATAGCGGACATTCTCGAAAAATTCATTTGCAAAGGCTTTCACATTGCTAATTCCTTGCAATGTTTCCTCAATAATCGTATTCGATTCAGCAATTCTTTCCTGCACCTCTTTTGATGTTTTTCTTATAAACCTTCCGAAAACAACAGCAGCCACTGCTACCACAGGCACAATAGCCAGCATCATCAGCGTTAGTTTGGGTGATATAAATAGTAAAAGTGAAATTCCGCCGATGACAAGCATGAATTGACGCAAAAATTCAGCAATTGTAGTAGTAAGGGTGTCTTGTATCTGAGAAATATCGGCCGACATTCGGCTATTCAAGTCTCCAACACGTTGCTGAACAAAATAACTCATGGGTAATGTAATCAGATGAGCATATACAGCTTGACGCAGCTTAGCTAAGGTGTTTTCTGTATAATTTACAAAGAGGTAAATACGAAAATAGGAGAAAACCGATTGTAGACTTAAAACAAGAATCAGATAAAGTCCGATATCATTGATCTTCGAAAAATCTTTTTGTTCAATTGTTTTTACGAGTCCGCCAAGCATCATCGGAAATAACAAAGCCGTGCCACCAGTTAAAAGAAGAAAAAATAGACCTAAATAGAGCTTCCATTTGTGTTTTCCAACATATTGAAAGATGCGTAATGCCTTTTTTAAGGATGTTTTATTGACTTTCGCTTTCGGTAAATCGTCCGTTTCTTTAACTTTTCTTGCCATATTCCTATTTTAGAGCCACAAATGTATGATTTTTTAAGGCTACTGTTTCTAATACAAAATATTCTGCCTTTTGTTTGAAACGCTAGAAAGCATAAAATACCTTAAAAAGGCTTGATTTTGAGGTTTATAGTCAATATTCGAAGAAAAAGTTTGTAGAAAAGAAAAAGTTATTATATTTGCAATCCGAATTTAAGAAAAGAAACTAACTAATAGTTCTTCAAATTAATCAGAAGGGCATAACATAAGTAAACAATGAAAGCATTACGTACGTACCAACCGTCAAGAAAGAAAAGAGTTAACAAACATGGTTTCCGTGAGAGAATGGCATCTGCAAATGGACGCAGAGTATTGGCATCTCGCAGAGCGAAAGGAAGAAAGAAATTAACTGTTTCTGACGAAAGAACTCATAAATAAATCAATTTGAAAATGATTCAATTTGAAAATTAGATAATTAAATGCTTCTCCAACGAGAAGCATTTTTTTTGCCCTAAAATGTTGAAAACCTATTATAAAAATTCAGAACAAAAAGACCCGAAAAACAATAATTTCGTACACAATTACAAATTGGTTCATTTTCAAATTTTCAAATTAAATATATGCCAAGAGATAATTCCATAAAGTCAGTATTAATAATCGGTAGCGGTCCAATTGTGATCGGACAAGCATGTGAGTTTGATTATTCAGGATCGCAATCGGCCCGTTCTTTAAGAGAAGAAGGCATCAGGGTAACACTGATCAATTCGAATCCTGCAACAATCATGACGGACAAAGTGACTGCTGAAAATATTTACTTGCTGCCTCTGGAAGTAAAGTCCATCATCAAAATATTAGAAGAAAACAAAGACATTGATGCTGTATTACCTACTATGGGCGGTCAGACTGCCCTGAATCTTGCAATGAAATGCGATGAGATGGGGATCTGGAAGAAATATGGTGTGAGAATGATCGGTGTGGATATTGATGCTATTGAAGTGACAGAAGACAGAGATAAGTTTCGTGCCCGCATGGAATCTATTGGTGTTGGAATGGCACCATCAAAAATTTGTCGTTCTTTCTTAGAAGGGAAAGAAATTGCACAGGAGTTTGGTTTCCCATTAGTAATTCGCCCTTCATTTACCTTAGGTGGTAGCGGAGGTGCGGTTGTGTACCAAAAAGAAGATTTTGATAAAGCGATTGACAGAGGTTTACATACATCTCCGATTCATGAAGTATTGATCGACAAAGCAGTATTGGGCTGGAAAGAATATGAATTGGAGTTGTTGAGAGATAATAATGACAATGTTGTTATCATTTGTTCGATTGAGAATTTTGACCCAATGGGTGTTCATACAGGTGATAGTATTACTGTTGCTCCAGCCATGACACTTTCTGATAGTACTTTCCAAAAGATGCGCACCATGTCCATCAAAATGATGCGTAGTATCGGAAATTTTGCAGGTGGTTGTAATGTTCAGTTTGCAGTTAATCCCGATGATTCAGAAGATATTATTGCCATAGAAATTAATCCCCGTGTGTCCCGCTCATCTGCATTAGCGAGCAAAGCAACCGGATACCCGATTGCGAAGATCGCTTCTAAATTGGCAATAGGCTTCAACTTGGATGAATTAGAAAATCAAATTACAAAATCTACTTCTGCTTTTTTTGAACCTACATTGGATTATGTAATTGTAAAAATCCCGCGTTGGAACTTCGATAAATTCAAAGGAGCTAATCGTGAATTAGGATTTCAAATGAAATCGGTGGGCGAAGTAATGGGAATCGGACGTTGTTTTCAAGAAGCATTGCAAAAAGCTTGTCAGTCGTTAGAAATTAAACGTAATGGGTTAGGTGCTGATGGAAAAGAAGTAACCAATCAACAAGAGCTTCTGAAAAGTTTAGAGCGTCCGAGTTGGAATCGTTTGTTTCATATTTACGACTCAATAAAATTAGGGATCTCGATCAAAACAATTCAGAAATTAACACGCATCGATCCTTGGTTTTTGAATCAAATTGAAGAAATGATTCTTTTGGAAAATGAAATTTCTAAATACACTTTGCCTCAACTGCCGCGTGAACTATTTTATGAAGCAAAACAAAAAGGATATGCCGATAGACAAATTGCACATCTTTTAAAATGTTTGGAGAGTGAAGTATTTAATCGTAGAAGAGATTTAAATATTAATCGTGTTTATAAATTAGTAGATACATGTGCTGCTGAGTTTGAAGCAAAAACACCTTATTACTACAGTACGTTCGAAGATGAAAATGAATCCATTGCAACGGATAAGAAAAAAATTGTTGTGTTGGGAAGCGGTCCGAATCGTATCGGACAAGGAATTGAATTTGATTACAGTTGTGTGCACGGAGTATTAGCTGCAAAAGAAATGGGTTATGAAACCATTATGATCAATTGTAATCCTGAAACAGTTTCAACGGATTTTAATGTGGCTGATAAATTATATTTCGAACCCGTTTTCTGGGAACACATTTATGATATCATCTTAAATGAAAAACCGGAAGGAGTCATCGTGCAGTTGGGTGGACAAACAGCATTGAAGTTGGCAGAGAAATTGGAACGCTACGGAATAAAAATTATAGGTACCGATTATAAATCATTGGATTTGGCGGAAGACAGAGGTAGTTTCTCTAACCTTTTAAAAGACAATGATATTCCTTATCCACGATTTGGTGTGATCGAAGATGCTGATCAGGCAGTAGAATTGTCAAAAACTTTGGGCTTTCCATTATTGGTTCGCCCTTCGTATGTGTTAGGCGGACAAAGCATGAAGATTGTAATCAACGAACAGGAATTAGAAACCCATGTTGTGAAGTTGTTGCAGGATCATCCAGGTAATCAAGTTTTGTTGGATCATTTCTTAGAAGGTGCGATAGAAGCTGAATCGGATTCAATTTGTGATGGTAAAGATGTTTACATTATAGGAATGATGGAACACATTGAACCTGCAGGTATACATTCTGGAGATTCGTATGCCGTGTTGCCTCCGTTCGATCTGAGTGAAAATGTGCTCAAACAAATGGAAGATCATACCAAGAAAATTGCGATTGCATTAAAGACGGTTGGACTTTTAAATATTCAGTTTGCCATTAAAGATGAGGTGGTATATATTATTGAAGCTAATCCTCGTGCATCACGAACGGTCCCATTTATCGCGAAAGCGTATGACGAGCCGTATGTAAACTATGCAACAAAAGTGATGTTAGGTGCAAAAGTGAACGACTTTAAATTCAATCCTCGTAAGAAAGGGTATGCAATAAAAATTCCAGTTTTCTCGTATGAGAAATTCCCTGAAGTAACAAAAGAGTTAGGTCCTGAAATGAAATCGACAGGTGAAGCAATTTATTTTATTGATGATCTTACTGATGAATTTTTTCACACGATCTATTCAGAGAGAAATTTATATTTGAGTAAATAAAGGTTCATAAAGATTGGAGTTCCTATCTGAAGTTGGATCTTCATTTTTTATTTTCAATCAACACCTGTCATCATTTTATAAAGATTAGTTCAAGCAGGATGATGGACTGCCTTTTCTTTGTAGGTGTTAATTCGATAGAGTAACAAACCATTTAATGCTGCGTAATAAAATCACCCACCAGTTTTAAATAAGGTTGAAATCCCATCGTTGTTTGAATTGTGCTGTGTCCTGCAGCAGGTATACGATGCGATTCTTTGTATGTTCCGGAATAGTGACTGTATACAACAGCGCCATGTGTGTCTATGTTTAGAAAATCATCTGCTTCACCATGGATCCAAAAGAAAGGTTGAGTAACTGTTTTAATTTCTTCCGCGTTATTTATTTTTAGTGTTGTGAAAAAATCTCCCGGCATCGCTAAGCCAGAACCATCTTGGATCATTGTTTCAGCGGAAGCAAATGGTGCTTCCAGCATTAATTTGGAAGGTTTCATGCTATAGCTCTCCGCACTTAATTTCGTTGCAGGAGCAGTTCCCATACTGAATCCATACATCAACAAGCGGTCGTTAGAAAGGCCCTTGCCTTTCAACCATTTCAATGCAGCGTCCACATCTGCATATAATCCATCTTCTGTTGGTTTCCCTTCTGACATCCCATATCCGCGGTAGTCTATCATCATCACTCCAAAACGATTCTTACTTTTGGTGTTTGCCAAAAGTTTTGCACGTTGCCAGTAGAAGTCCATGTGATCTTTATTTCCATGGCAATACATGATGACTGTATCAGTCGCTATTTTTGATATATCGCCAATATACAATGCATAAATTGTTGTTGCATTTGATTCTTCTGTTGCTTTCGAATTTAAGGTGAATAAATGCACCATCGTATCCTGGATATAGAAGGAGTTATCCAGATGAAAATCTACATCACCCGAATAGTTATCTAATTTGTATTCGGTCAGTTCGCTTTTGTTAAACAAGTTGTCATCTAATGTAAAGCAGCTTGTAAGCCCTGTGATGACTACAGTAATAAGAATGTATTTTTTCATTTGTAATTTCATTTGGAATATAGATGTACTTTCTGAGGTTAAAATTTTCTGGTGCAGCCAAAATAAACACCTAATGCTCCATGCGTTTTAAAAGGTGTTACATAATCCACTACCAGTATTTCATTGGAAATATTTGGAGCGATTATTTTTGCTTCCAGATTAAAATTCCACTTTTTATTGTTGAAACTGTGCCCGATCATGGGCATAAATATCCAGTGGTTGGGTTGGTTGATACCATATGCTCGTTTTGATGACAATTCAAACCAATTATCTAACCCAGCATAAATCAAGTTTTTGTGCTTACCATATTCCCAAAACGCATTAATGGCTAATTGCGGGTAAAGTTTTTTGGCATCTTTGTTTTTATAAATAATATTTAAAACAGGTGAAATAGAAATAGCAGGAATGTATTTGTTTTGTTTCAGAACTTGCTTTGTTACACCTAGTTCAACTTGTGCATTACCAAATAGAGCGGCTGTAATATTTGCAGAGCCGAAAGCGGTCAAGGTGCTGTCGATTCCATAACCGTAATTAGCTGTTAGAAATGGTATAGGAATAGTAGCTGCACCGTATTTTATAAGAGGGCCGCCAAGCGACACATTAACGGCCTGTTGTTTTTTCTCCAGTGGTTTCACATACCTGCCAGGTGAACAAGCATAAATAAGTGTGGTTATTGAAATTAAAAGAATGTTAGTCCGCATTTTTTTTATGGTTTAATTAATGCAAATTTAGAAGTATTTATATAAAACTGTTAACTTTGTTCTATAATGAGAGATGTCTTTTACACCCTTTTAGTGGTTTGGATCATTTGGCGCATCATGAATGGCGTTAATGTTATCCGTGCGAAGCAACCAACGTCTTCTCAACCTTCATCATCTAAAAAAGAAGGTGAAACTTCGGTCAATTTTGTTCCTCTTAAAAAGAAGTCTGTTGCCGATACTGAAGGAGAATATGTAGATTATGAAGAAGTAAAATAGTGTGCAGATTTGATGATGTGCTTGTTTACTCTTTTGTCATTTTTCGCATTAGTCTGTAAAATAGCTTAGGTAAATACTGTTTTACATAGACAGAAAAAATTTCATATTTGCCCACATACTTGTGGTTTCTGTTACCTTTTAAAGCTTTTACAATGCCTTTTGCACAATCCATTGGTGACATTCCTTTTTCTTGTGCATCGCTTTTTACGCCATAAGCAGAGCCGTCATCTCGCAATAGTTTTGTGCTTATATCGGTGTTGATGAAGCCTGGACTCACGATCAACACTTTTACATTGTCCTTGTATAATTCTTCACGTAATGATTCGAAGTAGCCGTATAGCGCATGTTTTGATGCTGAGTAGGTAGAGTAGAGTGGCATTCCGTATTTTCCCATGATGCTTGAAACAACTACTAGTTTGCCATCTTGTTGTTGTTTCATCAAACGTCCAACTGCTTTTGTAAGATTGATCGTTCCAAAAAAATTGACCTCCATTACTTTTCTGTCTATAGAAGTTGGAGTGCTCAGCGCTTTTGTGCGGTGGCCCATGCCACTGTTGTTGATGAGCACATCGATACGTCCGAATCTCTTGATAACTTCATCCGTTTTTTCTTCTACAGTTTCTGTATGTTCTAAATCGAGTGGAAGAATGAAAATGTTTTTAGGATCAGTAGTGCAATTCGAGGCAACGCGTTTAAGTTCATCTTCTCGTCTTGCTGATAAAACTAATAAGGCACCTTCTTGAGCACAAACATAGGCCAATGCTTCACCTATACCTGATGAAGCTCCTGTGATCCAGATTATTTTCCCGTTTAGTTCCATTTTTTTTTTCGCAAAAAGTGCGAAGACGTAACATTTTTTATTTTTTTATTGTGCACAATTGTCCCAAAGGGAATCCTGTGGAGCACACCAACATCTGATCAGATTACTGTTTATCCTTATTCTTATCTTGAAAATCCAAAGACTTCACGCCTATGAATTTTAAAAACTTTTTTGCATTTATCTTAATCGTTTCCTTGATTTCAGTGATAGCTGTTTTTGCCATGCCTTCATCAGGACGGGTTTTGAAACGTGAATCTCGATAAACGAAATCTTTTCCAACAGGAGTATAATAGTAGCAGTAAAAAGACTTGCGGCTTTCACCTTCAGGAATGTTTATCTTTGCATAGCCATGATAGGATGTTTCATCTGTTACCATGATGGCTGCCTGATTGAAATAAGGCATTACTTTCGACATGCAATTTTTTACATCTTTGTCCCAAAATTCCAACGCTCCACCGTATTCATCCTTCCAATGTTTGTTAAGGTAAATTAATAAGTTATATCTGCGGTGTAATTTTGCGGCAGTGTTTGAATTTACATCCACATGAATATCTACGAAACTACCGGGTCCACCTTGGTGAACACCTGACCCTAATGAATCATAAGTAGAACTTAAGCCTTCCGTTCCGGTTATTTTCTCCATCCATTTGTACATTTCCGGAGAATTTAAAAAATCGCGTAACTCATTGAATTGTTGGTGGTATCTGTCTAAGTGATATTCTTCTGATTTATTTTCGTTGATACTTTTGCGCTTTACGTTTAGGGTTTCCAGCTTTGGAAAATTTTCATAAAGCGTATTTGCTACGTCATCCAATAAAAAATTTGGCAGCGCAATGTGTTTACAAGGCGTTGCTGATTGAAATTGTTGACGTATTTCTTTTATTTTATCTTCGTTTAAATATTCGGGATTTACAAGGTTCTTCATTTTATAGTTGTTTATGAAGGCAAAAATAAACAATTATTGATGATTCTGACCTCTCAGAAGATGTTAATTTCAATGATTTTGGTCAGTACTTTTGGTTATTACATTATATTTGTTGTTCAATAAATTTATCAAAAATCATGAAGAACTTTAATTTTAAAAATCTTATTCCTGCAGCAGCAGCACTACTAATTTTTATTGCACTCTCTTTCGGATATTTCAGTCCGCTGTTAAAAGGAAAAGTCATTTCACAAAGTGATAACGTTTTAAATCAGGGTGTTTCAAAGGAGATCAATGATTTTAGAGACAAGAACCATTCGGAGCCATTGTGGACCAACTCTATGTTTGGTGGAATGCCAGCGTATCAGGTCGCTATCCGCTATCCGTCTAATTTAATGACATATGTGAGAGATTTTTTGATGTTAGGTTTTCCAACACCCGCTAATATGGTGTTTTTGTTCATGGCAGGTTTTTATATTTTATTGGTTGTTTTAAAAGTTGACAAATGGTTGGCAATTGTTGGCTCCATTGCTTTTGGCTTTTCGGCAGGCTATATGATTATTATCGCAGCAGGACATATCACTCAAGCCTTTGCGATTGCTTATATGGCACCCGTATTTGCAGGCGTTATTCTTGTGTGCAGAGGAAAATATTTGGTTGGGGGTGCGTTAACAGCATTTGCTTTTACATTGGAAATTCTATGCAATCACTTTCAGATTGCTTATTATCTGATCTTGTTTTTGAGTGTATATGTGATTTTTGAATGGATAGAACGTATTCGCCAAAAACAATATATGGACATCCTGAAAAGTTTTGCTATTTTCTCATTGGCAGGTATTTTAGCATTGGGATGTAATGTAGCCAATTTATGGAGCACTTACGAATATGGGAAATTCACAATCCGTGGACCATCAGAATTAACTTCAGATAAAGGAAACAAAACAACAGGCTTGGATAAAGACTATGCAACACAATGGAGCATGGGAACATCGGAGACGATGACACTGATGATTCCCGGTTTCAAAGGGATTTCATCTTCCAAACGAGTTGGAGAGAATAAATCTGCTTTGGATAATGTAGACAATCAGATGAAAGAAAATATTGGAAACATGCCGCAATATTGGGGAGACCAACCTTTTACGGATGCTCCGTATTCCGGCGCCATCATTATTTTTCTGTTTGTATTTGGACTATTTGTTGTGGAAGGAAGAATAAAATGGGCGCTTTTAGTTGCTACCATTTTCTCGATATTACTCTCTTGGGGAAAAAACTTTATGCCGCTTACAGAGCTATTTTTGGACTATTTTCCTGCTTATAATAAGTTCAGAGCTGTATCGATGATGTTGATGGTAGCTGAGTTTGCCATTCCGATCCTTGCAATTTTAGCAATCGATAAATTGATGAAACAACCGGAGTTCTTTAAACAAAAAGTAAAGTTGGCATTTGTAAAAAAGGAAATATCTGTTCAGAATATTTTCTTTATTTCTTTTGGGTTAACAGGAGGATTAGCGTTATTGTATTATATGTTGCCAACTACTTTTGTCGATTTTTTCAGTGCAGCAGAACGTCTGCAGATGAAAACTGCCCAAGGTGATATTAGTGCTACTGTTGATAATATGCAAAATGCTCGCGTTTCTTTATTTAAATCAAATGCAATCCGCAGCTTCTTTTTCATTTTATTAGGGGCAGGCACCGTTTGGTTGTACCTCAAATCGACGATCAATAAGACTGTATTGATTGCAGTGTTAGCAGTTCTGGTTTTATTTGATCTTACACTCATCGATAAAAATTATTTGAATGATAAAAACTTTACTTCTAAACAAGAATCGAAAAATCCATTTCCTGCAACAACTGCAGACAATGGAATACTGGAAGATAAAGATCTTGATTACCGTGTATTAAATATTGCTGTGCAAACATTTCAAGATGCTAGCACTTCGTATTATCATAAATCGATAGGTGGTTATAGTGCCGCAAAATTGAGACGTTATCAGGAAATGATCGATGCGCATTTACAGAACGAGATTCAAAATATTATCGGAACGTTAAAAGCAAATCCTTCAGATTCATCTTTGCGGGCTACTTTTTCGCAGCAAAATGTGTTGAACATGTTAAATACCCGCTATGTTATTTATAATCCGGATGCACCCGCATTGAGAAATAAATATGCATTGGGTAATGCATGGTTTGTGAATGATGTGAAAATGGTAAAAAATGCAGACGATGAAATAAAAGCGATCGGGGAAACAAATCTGAGAAATACATTGGTTGTGGATGAAAGATATAAATCAGAGCTAGATGGATTTACTTCTAAAGAAGATGCATCGTCAACAATTAACTTGACTGATTACACAGCTAATGATTTGAAATATGAATCGAATACAACATCGGAACAATTAGCTGTATTTTCTGAAATTTATTTTAAAGATGGTTGGAATGCTTATGTGGATGGTGAGTTGAAACCTCATTTCTCAGGTGATTGGGTGTTAAGAGCAATGCGCGTTCCTGCTGGAAAACATACGATCGAGTTTAAGTTTGAGCCGGCAAAATATTATACTGGAGAAAAAATATCTCTAGCTTCTTGTTTGCTTTTATTTGGATTTGTAGGAATGTCATTCTTTATGACCTGGAGAAAAAAGGATTAATACGACTAACTTAAAAACAAAAAAAGCTTTGGTTCATACCCAAAGCTTTTTTTGTTTTACAGATTAATTGAAAATCTTTTTAGATTCTTTCTAATCTTAGTATTTAATTCAGGGGTCGCTTCCCATTTAAGGCTCAGAAGAATGAATATCCCTCCAACCACCGAACTTCGTACTGCTATATCTATGTATTTATCATGCAAGAATGGGATAAAAAAACTAGGTAGCAAAGCCACTAAAGAGATGAGGATCAATTTCAAAGAGTTTAAATTAAAAGGTTGCATTTGAAACTTAATTTTTAAAAACAGATATCTGATGGCATTGTTTGCCATCACTGTTAATGCTGTTGCAATGGCAGAGCCTGTTATTCCGTATATAGGGATTAAAATAAAGTTGGCTGCAACAATGATCGCAACCATTGCAATAACAAAGTAAGCATCGTAACGATAGTATTTGGAGTTGACAATGATCACTTGATTAATTCCTGTGGCCATTTCAATAAAATATCCAGCGCTTAAAAATAAAATAACATATTTTCCTTCAGCATATGAAGGAGGAATTAGCATCATAATATTGTTGATATTCGAGTAAATACCAATGAATAGTAATGCGCCAATTGCTAATTGTGTGTTACAGGATTTAATATATAAAGAACTGATCTCTTTTAAGTCATTCTTTTTAAATGCTTCAGCTACAATGCTGGAGGTTATTCTATACAGCGATCGAGCAGGGATCAGAATGATGGTTCCGAATTGTAATGCAATCGTGTAGATTCCTGTTTTCTTTTCATCTAATAAAGCATTTACCATAATTGCATCGATATTCAATACAATTGCGCCAGCTCCTCCTGCAAGAATAGAGTACAAACCCAATCTTGTCATTTCATTCCTTAACTCTTTACTTACAAATCCTCGTACAGGTTTTACATGCCATTCTTTTTGTTTAATGATATAATATACCAACATCACTGTTGGTAGGCAAGTAAAAGAAATGTAGAGAAGCATGAACATTTTAAAATCAAAAAAATGGAGGAAATAAAATAGCAAAACCCCTAAAATTAAGACCCTTTGTAAAAATTCTTTTGTGAATGATCCGATCACAGAGCTATAGCTTGCTCGCAAATAACTATCCAAAATGTTGAAGAACACCGTAAAAAATGTTAGCGGCATTAAATACATTAGATAGGTTGTAAACAATGGCGACTTCCCTTGATTATTTTCAATAAGGTTAGGTTGGAGAAATAGAAATACGATCCAGCAAATTAAAAAGCCAATGAGCGAAACGATCAGTGCATAAAATAGAAACCCATGATGACCCTTGTCCTTATTCCTGAAATATGGAAAGAATCGGATTGTAACAGACGTAAATCCAAGGTTAGCAAATTGAGCAAACAAGGCTGCATAGGAAACCAATAAACCTCTGGCTCCATTTTCAGATGGACTTAAAAGATGAGAAAGCCACATAATGGTAATAAATCCTAATCCTGCTCCTATATAGGAGTAGATCGCATTTTTGGTGGCTTGTTTTTCTATTATTCCCATTTATTAAATGTGTTCCCAGTTGAGTGGCGTTCCTGCTTTTAGATCTGTTTTCACTTTTTTACCTACAACTTCATCCCAGTGTTTTGGTGCTAAGCCATTTGCTGGTCGTATCACTTTTAAATTTGTGTCATTCAAAATATCTCCGGCTTTAACATCTTTTGAAATATAGATGGAACGTTTGAACAACAAACTTTTTTCTTCCGCTGGTAGTATTCCTGTTTGAATGACTCCTAATGATAAAAACGCTCTTTCAGTTTCTACAACTAATGATTTTAATTCTTCAGGTTCTAAGGAAAATGCACTATCAACACCTCCATCAGCCCTTCGGAGTGTAAAATGTTTTTCAATGACCCTTGCTCCCAAAGCAACTGCTGCAACAGATGCCCCAACTCCCATTGTATGATCTGATAAGCCGACTGTGCAATTAAATGTTTCAATTAAATTTGGAATCGTCAGAAGATTCGTATTCTCAGGTGTAGCGGGGTAGGTGCTTGTACATTTTAAGAGAATGATATTTTTGCATCCTGCATTTCTCAATACTTCAATACTTTCTGTAATATCTTCACGCGTTGTAACCCCGCTTGAAATGATGACAGGTTTTCCTGTAGCTGCAACTTTTTTTAGTAGAGGATGGTGCGTGTTTTCGAATGATGCAATTTTATAGATTGGAACATTCAGAGATTCTAAGAAATCAACAGCTGTTTCATCAAAAGGTGAGCTGAATGCAATCATACCTTTTTCTTTTGCTCTGTCAAAAATTGGTTTATGCCATTCCCATGGTGTATAAGCCATTTTGTATAGGTCATGTAATTCCTTTCCATTCCATAACGAATTTTTATCTTCGATGGTATAGGCGCCCTTCATAGTAATGGTATCAGCGGTGTAGGTTTGCAATTTCAGTGCATGAGCTCCTGCCTCTGCAGCTGCATCTACCAGCTCCAATGCTCTTTCGAGCGATTGATTATGATTGCCACTCATTTCAGCAATGATAAATGGTTGATGGTTAGAGCCTATGGTGTAATTTCCAATTTTTATGTCGTTCATTACGGGTTTATTTTTTTGTATAATTTGTAACTTTGATTTCCTTGTTCGGTAGTTAATTCTTCATTGGAGAATCCTGCTTTTTTAAATATGGCTAGCGAAGCTTTATTCTCTGTTTTTATATATGCTGTTATGGTTGAATTGGAATGTTTTTTTAAATAATCATCGGTTGATTGCAATAGCATTTCAGAGCCAAGTGATTTTCCTCTGAATTTTTCATCTATGGAGATGCCGATTACAATTTCTTTTTCATTTTTATCAATTCGAACCTGTCCAACAGCTTTATGCTCTGCATTCATAAACAAATAAAAAAAACATTCAGGGGAATTAAGTTTATTCAAAAACCATTTTACATGATTTGAATATTCAACTTTATTTTGATTAAAGGAGTTGCTTCTAACCAGATGATCATTCGTCCATTCATAATAAAGATCAACATCCGATTCTTTTGCAAACCTGAAATGGATCTTCTCTTGGATAAGCTTTTTGAATAATTCTATAAAACGCTCCGGTGATCTACCATCAATCATCTTTTTTTGATTCTCGACCATTGCGTTCAATTGCGCTGGATGTGCTGCTAACTTCTCGAATTGAGCTTTGATATCTGAAACACTTATCGCATTCATATCACCAATATTTAGAATGGCATGATGATTTGTTAATCCAGATAGTATTCCTAGCTGATTTGCGGCAGAGTATCCGCAAACCAAACCGGTGCCAATTGCACTTGATTCAATAGAAATGCTGCTGGCAGGGCAAACAACAACATCACACATGCTTATTAAAGCAGCTAATTCTTCCGCAGAAATATTAAAATGTTTTACAATGTTTGTTTTTTTATTAGCTGCTATGAAGGAATCGATGCTAGCAAGGTTTGGATTGATGGAGCCTAACATCATATGGATCTCTTCAATTCCATGAACACCAATAATAGCACTCGCAAATTTTTCAGTAAGATTTCCGATATCTGCAGCACCCATGCTAATGAA
>Ga0209596_1000933_pt1 | contig 25879 bp, 19 predicted proteins | sample M_130807_MF_Meta_FD_187314 | JGI IMG/M metagenome (GOLD analysis project Ga0209596, IMG submission 187314) | Freshwater microbial communities from Lake Montjoie, Canada to study carbon cycling - M_130807_MF_MetaG (SPAdes) (version 2) | ecosystem: Environmental > Aquatic > Freshwater > Lake... | reverse complement strand
AGACCTCGCTCTCGACGGCAGGGCTATAGGAGAACGCGGGTCGCGTACCCGCAGCCGAATACTCGCCAGCACGGCAACAATTCTCGAAGCGGTAGGGATCAACGATCTACGAGTCGTTGATATTGCTCGCTCGGTAGGTTGTTCTCCTGCAACGTTTTATCAGTATTTTCGGGACTCGTCGGACGCAGTGCTCGCACTTGCTGAGCAGGTTGGCGAGGAGACGATTCCGTTAGGTGTTGAGATGCGGGTCGATTGGCGTGGACCTGATGGAGTGGCGTCGGCTAGACGCATGGTAGACGGATTCGTTCGTTATTGGGACGCGCATCGCGCTGTACTGCGTACTCGTAATCTCGCAGCGCAAGAGGGTGACCAACGTTTCCGAGAGGTGAGGAACCGTGCGCTGCGCCCACTGACTGAGGGCCTTGCTCTCATGATTAGCGAGTCGCCTGGTGAGGGGTCGAAGGAACTCACGCCGTATGCGGCTGCAGCGGCATTGGTTGCGATGCTAGAGCGCATGGCAGAGTTCCACACGGACCTTGAGGGATACGGGGCCACGCGCGACGATGTTGTAACGACGACTGCTTTAATCATTCACTCAACTGTTACGCGTTGAGAGATTAATTAAGTAGATAACTAATTTAAGACGCTGCTTCACGTCGGGCAGGGTGGGCTGTGAACTCAACATCTCTTCCAAGTGTGGCCTCAAGAACTCCGCGCTTGCGCCTCGCTCCCCAGATTTCCAGTTCCGGATCGAGTCTCGTGCTCAATCGAAAAAGAATAAGAGATGGGTTAGAGCTCACCTGAATATCTGTAACTATTTGGTGACGACTGCGATCAAGCCCATCTGCGATCCTAAGGAGTCCAGTAAGAATTCTGCATTTCTGGAGTGCATAACGGTCTAGTTCGCCGGTTCTAGAATCGGAGCGAACCTCTCCTCGTCTATGCCATCTAACTAGGGCGACGAGCATTGTGATCTCGGCCGGAGAGAAGCCGCGCAGTTCTCCGTTTCTGACAAGGTATGCAGCATGTTTCTCGTGCCCCTCATGTGCGACATGCTCTCCGATGTCATGGAGTATCGCCGCATACTCGAGCAGCTCGCGGTCTAACAGATCCAGGCCGTGAATGTCGCGAGTTGCGTCGAAGCACTGCAGCGCAAGCTTTGAGACGTGTAGCGAGTGTGCCTCAGGCCAGGAGCATCGCCTAGCGAGCCCAAGCACGGAGCCTCTTCGTATCGACTCAAGTTCGCCGGTCCACTCTTCGGGTTCATGCTGTGCAATTGCATTGAGCACGATGCCTTCTCGTAGAGCCCAGTCAGAGATGGTCATTGACTTGAGATCGAATACCTCAAAAATCGAACGCAGTACAACGGCTCCGGCAGCGATTAGGTCGACTCGTTTTGAATCCATACCTGGAATCGCTCGCCGCTCAGATTGGGATGATCGTGTGATAGTTCGGTACAAGGGGAGAAAATCCTCGAAGGTAAACGAATATTGATTGAGGCTGCTCGGAGCGCCACCGCCCTTGGTGGCAGCAACCATCGCTGCAATCGCCTCGAATGATCCACTAGACCCAACCGCCAAGAGTGCCCCTAGCTCCTTGACTTGCTCTGCGATCGGTGAGAGAAGCGAGATGCAGTGCTCCCTCATTGATCTTCGAGAAGCATCGCTGAGCGGATCTTGCTCTGCATACATAGCCGTCAAGCGACCCACCCCTAGTCGCTCACTCGCTGCAAATTGAAGGCCGGTATTATCGCCAACGGCTATCTCTAGGCTCCCGCCGCCAAGGTCGAAGCAGATCGCCGGCCCTGGGTCAAGGACGACGGCAGCGCGTATGGCTGTAAATATGAGGCGCGCCTCCTCGAGGCCGTCAATTACATCAACGACAACACCTGCCTCAGCCTCAATGCGGTCTACAAGTGCGGGGCCATTCGCGGCGCTGCGTATTGCACTCGTTGCTTTAGCGTGAATCTCGTCGGCGCCCGCGGCCTCGGCGAGCTTCCTGAATCTTCTGATAGCAGCGACTGCAGCATCAGCAGATGCTTTGGGGATCTCGCCGAGGCGGGTTACGTCCTCGCCTAGGTGGAGCATTTCTTTCTCTCTAATCGTCGGCGCAAAGGTTCCGTCTGGGCGCACATCGGCCACCACTAGATGAAAAGAGTTGGAGCCGAGGTCCATTGCCGCTATCCGCACCCCCTGACGGTACCGCTATTCGCTACGAGAACCTTGGACCGGGGGTCTGCGATCTAGGCTGAGGATTATGTCGACGCTCATACTTCTTCGCCATGGACAGAGTGTCTGGAATCTTGAGAACCGTTTTACTGGTTGGGTGGATTGCGATCTCACTGAGCAGGGTGAGGCTGAGGCCCAACGCTCGGGAGCGGCGCTACGCGAGCATGGAGTTCTGCCTGACATTCTCCACACCTCACTTCAGAAGCGCGCTATTCGCACCGCAGAGATCGCACTTCGTGAGGCCGACCTCTTGTGGATACCGGTACAGCGTTCATGGCGACTCAACGAGCGGCACTATGGGGCTCTGCAGGGCAAGGACAAGAAGCAGACGACCGAAGAGTTCGGAGCCGAACAAGTCAAGCTCTGGCGCCGCGCGTACGACATCGCACCCCCTCCTCTTGACTTCGATGATCCAGGGCACCCTCGCTTCGATCCTCGCTACGCCTCCCTCCCCGTTGATTTACTGCCGAGCTCTGAGTGTCTCGCCGATGTGCTCGAGCGAATCCTCCCGTATTGGTATGACGCGATAGTGCCTGACCTAGCTGAGGGGAAGAAAACCCTAGTGACCGCTCACGGCAATTCGCTGAGGGCACTTGTAAAACACCTCGATGGAGTCTCGGATGCAGAGATTGTTGAGCTTAATATCCCGACCGGTGAGCCACTTGTTTACGAGCTCGACGAGCACTTAAATGTCGTGAAGCGGGGTTACCTCGACCCTGAGGCTGCGGAGGCAGCTGCCGAGAGAGTAAAGAAGCAAGCCGGTTAGTCCCGCCGTTAGTTTTTTGGTGGTCGCACATTTACCACGAGGGTAAATGTTGATTTCACTACGGGTTCGTCGCTCTCTAGATCCCGCCAGTCTGTCTCAGTGACGTAGAACTCGAGGCTGCCACCATTCGATTTTGTCTTCTCGTAGACATCTGTGATGGTTGTAGTCCCCTTAAGCACATCCCCTACACGCGGCCAACGCGTGTAGGTGAAGCCTTGCTCTCCATGAAGTATCGCTCTACCTGCTCCTCTGAGTCTCTCAATTGGAAGCCCTGGTGTTCCCTCTTGGTCAATGGCTCCCCAGAAGTGCATGACAAATGGATAGGTAGGCGGGACGGGAGCGGAGTCAGAGTCGTATATCGGGTCGCCATCTAGTAGGGCCTGTGCGAATACCTTGACCGGGCCCCGCTCAATGCGCACCGTCTGGCTGCCGGTCTCTTGGCCAATTAACTCAATCAACGCCACAGCGTTCTCCTCTGGGGGAAATATTTTGGTGGAAATAATTTGGTGGACTTTTGCCCCTACTGGGGCGTCTGCTGCACTCAAAGACTTCGCGAGGATAACCCCGCGGAGGTGGGGGAGCCTAACTTGGCGGGCTGAGTCCAACCTTGGAGGCCCTCTCTCTGTAAGGCTCGGAGCGTGCGCGTAACTTTTCTAGGCCATGTAGGTATGTACGTTGAGACCGAGGGTGGGTCGGTCCTTTGCGACCCGTGGTTTACCCCTGCATACTTCGCGTCATGGTTTGTTTTTCCTCGTAATGATGGCCTTGATGTCTCTCAGTTCCTGAAACCAGATTTTCTCTACATCTCTCACCTCCACCACGATCACTACGACCCTGAGTGGTTGATTGAGAACGTCGATAAGTCCACCACGGTCTTGCTCCCGGAGTTTCGAGTAAACCATCTCGAGAAGGCTCTCCGAGAGTGTGGGTTCTCAAATTTTATTCAGACTAAACATGGGGCCACTCTCGACCTCGGCGGTCTAGAGGTAGCGATTCTTGCAATGACAGCGCCTGCCGATGGACCTGCAGGAGACTCGGCGATTGTTATTGCAGACTCAAGTGCTCGAATCCTGAATCAGAACGATTCACGCCCGCGTGATGCAGATGAGTTCAGAGACCTTGGTCCGTATGACGGGCATTTCACACAGTTCTCTGGCGCAATCTGGTATCCGATGGTCTACGACTTTGATGCCCAAGAGAAGGAACTGCTCGGAAGGCGTAAGAGAGCGGATCAAGAGACGCGTGCGCTTGCATATATTCGAGACGCTGATGCAGCATTCGTCTTCCCATGTGCCGGCCCCCCATGTTTTCTGGACGACTCCTTATTCAATTTAAATGATTTGGACTCCGATCCATCGAATATTTTTCCGGATCAACCTTCATTTCTTGAGTACCTGAGGCAGAACGGAATTGAGGGCGGAAGGCTTGTTGTCCCAGGTAGCGTCGTCACTCTCGATGGAGGGAACTGCAATGTTCTGCACCCGGGTGGAGAGGCGTCGCCCGAGGCGATTTTCTCTGATAAACGTTCTTACTTAGGAAAATATCGCGCTGATCAAGAATCTTTTCTGCTCACGACGCTTAGTTCTCTCCCTAGAAATCGTTACGACATTCTTAAGGAGTTGAGTACTTGGTGGGGACCAGTTCTGGAGGCTGCACCGCTTACGCGTGCGGGCGTTGGGTCGCCAATCTTGCTGCGTCTGACGGACGAAATTGACTCATTGGGTTCTCCTCAAGATGTAGTTATTGACTTCCCTGCCGGAGTTGTGAGAGAGGCTGTGCCCGGGGATGTTTTTTCATACACGTTGACTATGGATCGGGGACTAGTCGAGTGGTGTATCGAGAATCACGCTGAGGATTGGGTCAACGAGATTTTTCTCTCGTGTCGATTTATGGCCCACCGAGAGGGTTCGTATAACGAGTACGTCTATACCTTCTTTAAGTGTTTATCTCTTGAGCGGATGTCGTTCTGTGAGGGGTATTACGCCTCGCGGAGCAACGATGACGAAAGATTCATTTGTGGAGATTATGAGGTACAGCGTAGATGCCCTCACCTTCGTGCAGATCTAACAAGATTTGGAACGCTTCGTGATGGGCATGTACTCCATTGCCAGGTTCATGGCTGGGAGTTTGATCTCAATACTGGGAAGTGCTTAAACGCTGATTCGCCGGAGAACGAGATCAAGTCTCGTCGCATCTCTTAAAATGTTGATGCTCTTAAAATGTTGATGCTCTTAAAATGTTGATGCTCTTAAAATGTTGATAGATCTGCACGCCCACACAACTCCACGCTCAAACTGCTCGAGCGCAACCCTCGAAGAACTTGTTGAGAGTGCTCGGAGTCGTGGGCTAGATGCTCTCTGTATTACCGAGCACGATGTTCGCTGGCCAGAGGGCGAGCTTGAAGACGCCTCTCGGTTACTAAAGTTTCCATTGATACCAGGGGTCGAGCTCTCAACCGATGTTGGTCATGTCTTGGTATTCGGCCCGCTTGAGCGCCCGCTATGGCTCGGGTACCGCTTTGAGCAACTCGTGGAAGAGGTCTCCAGAACGGGGACTGCCATTGTGCTTCCGCATCCAGTTCGAAACGTTGCCGGCGCGAGGGCAAAGGCAGCGGGGCATATCGAGCCCTCGGCTGAGGTCGTCGCAGGCTGGGAGCACTGGTCCCTCGTCCATGCGATAGAGGCTGTAAGCACTCAGACCGTTAGCTCTGAGCATGAGCTAACTGCCGCAGCACTTTTGGTCGCTCCGAGGCCAAGTGTGGGCGCAAGCGATGCGCACGGCCCAGGATTAGCAGGGGTTTACGCCACTGAGTTTGCAGGCGCTGTGGTTGATGTTGAGAGTTTGGCGGCTGAGATTCGTGCAGGGCATGTCCGGCCGGTGAGATTTGAGGGCTCTTGAGCCCTAAACCGAGAGGTGTTGAGCATCAACCGGGGAGTACCATCCGAGCGTTATTAGTTTCGCGAAAGGAATTATAAAATGGGTGAAGCAGTAATTGTCTCGACCGCAAGAACCGCAATCGGTACCGCGCGCAAGGGAACTCTTGCCGATTTGAGTGCCGCCGACCTCGCCGTCGTAGCTGTAGGTGGACTCCTGGAGCGAGCGGGTATCCCATCGGAGTACATCGACGACCTACAGATGGGCGAGTCGCTTCAAGGTGGGGGAGACCTCGCTCGCTACACAGCTGTCGAACTAGGCCTGCTCAATGTTCCTGGCGTTGCGCTTCAGCGTCACTGCGCCTCTGGGATGGCCGCCGTACAGGGCGCCGCCGGAAGTGTCATGGCGGGGATGGACAAAGTTGTCATCGCCGCTGGTACAGAGTCGATATCGACTACGCCCGGGAGCATGAAACGGCGCCTACCGGGCGACGAGATGGGCCCATGGATGTCTGCGAGTCACCGTGAGACACCAGATGCACCTGCATGGGATATGTCAATCACCGTCGGATGGAATACGGCTCAACGCGCCGACGTGAGTCGTCTGCAGATGGACGAATGGTCATACGAGTCTCACCGGCGTGCAATTAGTGCTATCGATGATGGGCGCTTTGAGGAAGAGATCGTTCCCTTCGAAGTAACACGGCGCGACGGAACAACGACCATGTTTCAAGTTGATGAGCACCCGCGCAGAGAGACCACCCTCGAGAGGCTTGCGGGCTTGAAACCAATTCACCCAGAGATCGAGGGATTCAGCATTACTGCCGGTAATTCCTCTGGCCTTAACGACGCCGCTGCAGCAATCATGATCTGTGACTCTGAGTTCGCCAAGGCTCACGGGCTAGTGCCCCTTGCCGTAATCAAGTCTTGGGCAAACGCTGCGCTAGCCCCTCGTGATACTGGGCTTGGCCCGGTATACGCGATCCCGAAAGCCCTTGAGCGAGCGGGCCTAAGCGTCGAGGATATGGATCTCGTCGAGATTAATGAGGCATTTGCATCAATGGCCGTTGCAAGTACGCGCTTGCTTGGTTTTAACCATGACATTGTGAATGTCAACGGGTCTGGATGCAGCCTCGGGCACCCAATCGCCGCAACAGGGGCGCGTATGGTCGTGACGCTGATAAATGAGTTGCGACGACGCGGTGGTGGCCTTGGTGTCGCAAGCATGTGTGCCGCTGGGGGCATGGGAAGCGCAACAGTGCTTGAGGTCATGCCCGGTTAAGCCGGTTAAACCATGGACCCCGATCTCATATTCGCACTCAAACTTGCAGACCTTGCAGATCAAGTAACGCTTGCGCGGTTTCTCTCTGACGATTTAAAGATTGAGCGCAAGCCTGATACGACACACGTCACAGATGCCGACCACGCAGCTGAGTTGGTTATTCGCTCAGCAATTCTTGAGCGTTTCCCAGACGATGCAATTCTTGGTGAGGAGTTTGGGGCCGAAGGGGACTCAGGTAGGCGCTGGATCATCGACCCCATAGACGGAACTGCGAATTTCATGAGAGGGATCCCAGTCTGGGCGACCCTTATTGGGCTGGAGCGAGACGGTGTCGTTGATATTGGGGTTGTCTCTGCGCCTGCGATGCCGCGACGCTGGTGGGCAGCGCGTGGAGAGGGTGCCTACTGTGACGGACGGAGACTCAGCGTCTCAGGGGTTGCAGAGATATCTGATGCCCAGCTCTGCTACGCAGACCTTCCTTGGTGGGAGGCCTTCGGGCTAGGAGAGCAGTTTCTTGCACTTGTTCATGCAGTCTGGCGGACCCGCGGTTTCGGTGACTTCTGGCAGCACATGCTCGTCGCCGAGGGTGCAGCAGATATCGCAGTCGAGCCAATAGTAAATCTCTGGGACCTCGCTGCGATACAACCGATTATTGAGGAGGCCGGAGGGCGCTTCTCTGACCACTCAGGGGTCTCAACCCCTGCTGGTGGAAACGCAATTAGTTCGAATGGGCTTCTGCACGAAGCCGTGCTTGCGATCCTAAAGAAGCCATAGAAAAATCCAATAGAGAAAAGGTACGAATCCAAAAACGCAAAGCGCGTAGCTGCGCCACTGAAAGGCATTGAAATTCATGGCACTAGAGATAAAGATCAATCGTGAAATCTGCATGGGCTCGGGAAACTGTTCGTTCTGGGCGCCCGAGACATTTGACCTTGATGATGATGGGGTAGCAATCGTCACGAGTATTGACGGTTCCCCTGAGGAGAAAGTAATCCTCGCTGCTCAGGGCTGCCCAACACAGGCAATCTCAATTATCAGAGATGGCGAAGTAATTGTTCAAGGTGCGCCTAGCTAAGGGAGAGCGGGTCGGGTGTGAGCGTGCAGTCCCTCTACCGGGGGTTTGGCAGCGATTAACGACTTGTTATCTCCACGCACAGGCAGCATCGGGCTCAGCCCCGCAAGCCTTGCAGCGTTCTCCGTCGCCAGATGCAGCTTTGATGCACCCCTCTACGGTGGCCGCGAGTACCTGCCCCATGAGGGAATGCAGGCCTATCGGAGCGGTTATTAGCCACTCAACTTCTGGATGACGCTGAGCGGCCTCTGCGGTTAGCGCTGGGATGTCAACCCTCCAGTGGTTTCCTGGGAGTAGGAAGAATGGGCAGACTACGACCTTTGTTGCACCACGCTCGATGCACGCATCAAATGCAACGCCGATGCCGGGTTCAGCCAACTCCATATGTGCAGTCTCGACTATTTCATATTTATATTCTTCAGCGAATCTGACGGCGAAACCATCTAGAAAAGTATTCGATTCAGCGCGACGAGATCCGTGATCAACAATCAAGAGTGCTGTAGGCATGGGGGCATTCTCTCCCAGTTCAGGTTAAATAATCGAAATGAAGTTATCGAGCTCCACGTACTAAAGCGCCAGGGCGAGCGCCGGTCTCCTCGCCATTACGTAGCGTTACCTGCCCGGCCAAGATTGTGGCTACATAACCAGTTGATCTCTGTATGAAACGACGAGCGTCGCCGGGTAGGTCATGGACCATGACTGGAGCATGCAGAGTGAGCCCGGCGTGGTCAATCACGTTTATGTCTGCCCGCATCCCTGGAGCAAGTACGCCGCGATCGCCGAGCCCAAAGAGTCCGGCCGTCTGTGAAGTCATCTTCTTGATTACTGTCTCGAGTGGTATTCCGGCCTCTCGGTCGCGAGCCCAGTGCGTGAGCATATAAGTGGGTGTTGAGGCATCACAGGTAGTGCCGCAGTGTGCGCCGCCATCGCCGAGTCCCCATACAGTCGTTGGGTGCATGAGCATCTCTCGAACTGCATCAAGGTTTCCATCGGTGTAGTTAAGGAGAGGGCGCATCACAAATGCGTGCCCGTTATCTGCCATCAATGCATCGTAGAAAACACTCCAGACGTCTGCTCCGGCGCGCTGCGCAATTTGAGCGATCGATGTCGATGGGTGTGGTTCGTAATCGGGGGGGTCGCCGAGTGGGAACGATTTATCTGGATCAAAGAATTGGCGCATTGTGGGGTCGGGGTTGGATGCTTCGGCTAGAAGCCGGCGCCTGATCTCGGGGTCTCCCATCCGTGCTACTCGTTCATCCAACGGAAGAATACCGACCGGGCCCCAAGATGGACAGTAAGCGAAGGGGTGAAAGGTCTTGAGCCCAAGGAGGAGTGTTACTGGTCGCCCTGCAACTTGGGGTCGTACATTGGAACCTTCGCTGGCAGCCTCAGCGCATAGATCAAGCATTCGCCTCCAAGACTCTGGGTCGTGATCGTTCTGAGTGAGTGCGAATGAAACCGGTCGTCCGCATATTGCTGCTAATCGACGCATCCAATCCATCTCGCGCTCCGGTGCGGCGAGGTCCTCGCCCAGAGCACCGGCCGGTGCGAGTTCGAATACTCCGCCGCCCGCATCCTTGAGTGCATTTCCTAGACCAAATAACTCGTCCTCAGCAGCGAATGTGCCTGGTACTGGTTCACCGTCAATGGCCATATGAGCAATGGTGCGCGATGTTGAGAAGCCAAGTGCTCCGGCCGCAATTGCATCTCTCACGATGGCGGCCATTGCTGCAATATCCTCTGAAGTCGCCGGCTCGTTGCGGGCACCTCGCTCACCCATCACATATGCGCGCACCGCTCCGTGCGGTATCTGCGCAGCGACATCAAGCATCTTTGGCGCTCTATCAACTGCGTCTAGGTACTCACTAAAAGTCTCCCATTCCCATCGGATGCCTTCGCTTAGTGCCGCCCCAGGAATATCCTCAACCCCCTCCATGAGCCCGATTAACCAGTCGTGGCGATCTGGCGATACTGGTGCAAAACCAACGCCGCAGTTCCCCATGACCACTGAGGTAACCCCATGCCAACATGTAGGAGTGAGGAGCGGGTCCCATGTAACTTGGCCATCGAAGTGCGTGTGAATATCAACGAAGCCTGGTGTAACGAGTAGTCCTGTGGCATCAATCGTCTCAGTAAGCGACCCACCAAGGCTCCCCGGATCCGCTACCTCGGTAATTATCCCATCGCTCACTGCAATGTCGGCGAGACGCTGTGGGCCTCCGGTTCCGTCTACGACAATGCCGCCGGTAATTACAAGATCAGACATATTTGCTCCGATTGTTGAGTATTACTGAAGCCTATTCGCGTGCAATTCCAAGAGCGCTATCTTCGCGTGTTCTTGGAGCCTCGTAACGCCTCGGGCCGGGTAGCCTCAACGAGTATGGCCCAAGATTCCTCTCGTCGTTTTTGGGGCATCCTCATGCTCCTCTTGGTCTTAGCCGCGGGAGTGAGAGTTGCCTATGTCTTAGGAGTCGCTGATGGCTTTAACAGTGACAAGTTTTATGACGCTGCTTATTACGAGTTAGAGGCCCGTACGGTTGCAAATGGTGATGGTTTTGCAGATCCCTTTAGGCTGCTCCCCGGTGCTGATCAGGCCATAGTCCCCGATGCCTCCCATCCTCCGCTAACAGTGATGGTGCTAGCGCCAATAGTGAAGGTGTTTGACGGTCAGTTAGTTCTTCGGTTTGCAAGTGCGCTTGCTGGGCTTGGAGTTGTATTCCTTAGCGCGTTGCTTGCCCGTGAGGTAGCGGGGGATAGAGCAGGATTAATCGCTGCTTCCATCGCAGCGGTTTACCCTTTTCTGTGGGTCAATGATGGCTTGATTATGAGCGAGTCATTTACGGGAGTGGCCGTTGTGGGGACCGTGTTAGCTACCTATAAAGCTGCACGATCGCCCAAAGAGTGGTGGCGTTGGGTACTGGTCGGGGCATTAGGGGGAATAAGCGCGTTAGGTCGTGCTGAGCTCGTGCTGCTTGTCCCCGTTATAGCGGCTGGCGTGCTGCTCGCTCCGCTCATCGGAATTATTCGGGTGCGTTTGATTGCTTCAGCTTTAGCCGGCGTTGCGTTGTTGCTTGTGCTCGCCCCATGGTTTATTTACAACAGTGCGCGCTTTGAGACGCGCGTGATTCTCTCAACCAACGATGGGCTAGCAATGGTTGCCTCGAACTGCGACGAGGCGTATAGCGGAGATGTGATCGGGCTGACTTTTCTTCGGAGCGCGGAGTGTCTTCCGGCCCCACCGAAAGGGGACCAGTCCGTGGTAGCGGAGGAGTATCGACGAGTCGCGTTTGAGTACATGTCAGATAATGCATCGAGCGTCCCCGTTGTTGTTCTCGCTCGGTTGGGTAGAGACTGGAGTCTCTTTCGGCCGGCGGACATGCTTAGTTGGAACGTCGCCGAGGGCCGCCCCCGATGGGTTACCTCCCTTGGTCTCGTCTTTTACTATCCGCTTCTTCTAGGAGCCTTCGCAGGTGCATTCATCCTTTGGAGACGCAAGAGATGGATCTGGCCGCTGCTGGCTCCGGGAGTAGTGGTCTCACTCGGTGCGATCTTTGCGTATGGGCAGATTCGATTCCGAGCTCCAGCAGAGCCATTTATTGTCATACTCTGCGCGGTTGCTCTGAGCGCCATAGGGAATAAGAGTCCTGCCTCGCCGGTCAGTGAAGCAATCAGTAAGTAGAAGCAGCTGGGCAGGAAGGCGGGTCGAGACTACGAGCGCAGTACCCTGCCTGGCATTGCATTTAGAGCTTCTTGAACGGGCATCCCATCGCTACGGATAGGTGATCCGTTTACCAGGATGTGATTCATTCCAACAGGAGCGTCGGCAGTTAGTCGTTCTCCATTGGCAGGGAAATCGCTCACTCTGCGCAGAGGCCCGGGAGCAACAGTGTCAGGGTTAAAAACAGTTATATCTGCTGCCATTCCAACTTTTAGTAATCCTCGCCCATCTGGGCCATCTAGCCCAAAGACTCTCGCAGGCTCCCCAGTAAGTTTATGAATTGCTCGCTCCAGAGTAATTACTTCACGATCGCGCACCCATTTACCTAGTAGGTCTGTCGGCATGCATGCATCGCAGAGTTGGCTCACGTGGGCGCCGGAGTCCATCAACCCGAGGAGCACTCCATCTCGCTGCAGTAACCACGCAATTGCATCTTCATCGTCATTCGCGAGCACGCTGTTGAATCGTGTCTCTAGTGAATCTGCGATGGAGAGATCGAGCATGAAATCAAGGGGGGAGCATCCAGCAGCAGCGGCCTCATCAACGATGCTCTTGCCCGCTAACTCAGGCCGGCTAGCACTCTCAGCGACGCTTAGAGACTCCCAACGCAGACGGATAGCGGTTCGGTTTGTGAGATCGTCAAGAGCCATGCGGCGCCAGGAATGGTCCGCGAACTTATCGAGGCGCACCGCATCGGGCTGCGCCATTAGGTCCCTAAATGCCGGTGCCATGTTGAATGTAAATGGTTCGCGCAGATTCATCTGGAACACAAGTGGCCTTACTGAAATCTGGGGCCAGACCTCACCTCCAGCGGCGTGAGCAGCATCGTTGTCTTCGATTACTTGCTCGTGGTAGGGAAAGCCCTTCACTGTCAATAGAGCGGTCCAAGTTAGGGGCCGACCAATACGCCGTTGTAGCGCATATAGATCTGCGTGCTTTACGCGCTCGCCTGGGAGGGTTGCAATAACTCCCTTATTTTGATCGCGTAGTGGCGCAAGTAATGACTCGAACTCCGCTAGATCGGCGAGCCTTGAAGGAACCGGCCGTCCTCCGTCTCCGGAGTGCGTAGCCGAGGAAGATGATGCAAAGCCCATGGCGCCGGCTCGGAGCGCGTCGTCAACAAGAATCTGCATAGATCTGAGTTCTTGCTCCGTTGGCGTCTCGCGTTCGTAGCCTTCATCGCCCATGGCGTTTAAGCGAACAGCGGTGTGGCCGACATAGCAGCCGAAGTTAATCCCCACGCCCCGCCTCTCAACGGAGTCTAGGTACTGCGCGAAGGTCTCAAAATCCCACGGGATTCCCGCCTCGAGAGTCGCTAGGTTCATGTCCTCGACATGCTGCAGCGTCCGACCTAGAAGGGAGCGATGATCCGGTAAGCATGGCGCGATAGAGAAGCCGCAGTTACCAGCAACCACAGAGGTGACTCCGTGGTGACTGGATGGAGTGAGAGCCGGGTCCCAGAAAACTTGGGCGTCATAGTGTGTATGAATATCGATGAACCCTGGGGATACGACTTGGCCACTCGCATCAATTTCTCGATTTCCCTTTAGGCCTTTACCGATCTCGGAGATCACTCCACCCGAGACCGAGATATCTGCGTGATACCCCTCGGTTCCCGTTCCGTCAACGATCAAACCGTCTCGAATCACAATATCTGCTGTCATCTCCCCATTCCATCACGACTCCGGGCTAGCGCGCGGCCTCTAGACCAAATTCATACTGGGGAACACTGAGCGCCGATGCCTCCACTACGCCGGGGTCTCTAGTCGGTAGGATTCGCTGGCCCCTATGCCCCCTAAAATTGATTCACCTCAAACTCTCAGCTCTAAGGAGACAGGGCCTACAGGCGTATCTGGAGCGCCGAGAGCAGTAATAGTTCTTTCAGTCTCTGCTGTCTTACTGCTTGGCGTCGCGATGCGGATCTTTGTTACGTCAAGCCTTTGGCTCGATGAGGCTTTGACTGTAAACATTGCGAGGGTTCCGCTTGGGTCGCTCGCGGCGACCTTGAAGGTTGATGGGGCCCCTCCACTTTATTACCTGCTTCTGCACCTATGGATGAAGGTATTTGGAGAGAGTGACACAGCGGTACGCGCGCTCCCTGCCCTTCTAGGGGTCCTTTCGTTTCCTCTCGCGTATCTTGCGGGCAAGAAGGCGCTTGCTAGCGATGAGCGAAGAGCACGTGAATTGGGATGGCTGGTTCTGCTACTAGTTGCAGCATCTCCATATGCAATTCGATACTCAAGTGAAAACCGCATGTATGTGCTTGTCATCGACCTTGTGCTACTTGGTTACATATTCTTTAGGTCTGCGCTTGTTCGCCCTTCATATGGTTCTCTAATTGGAGTTTCACTTGTTACAGGTGCATTGCTCTACACAAATTATTGGTGCCTTTACCTAGTAGCAGTAGTGGGAGTAGCAACACTTTGGCGCTCTGTAAAGGCTCCAGCCGAGGAGTTGCGCACCGCTCGGAGAATTCTCGGATCAATTGTTCTCGGTGTCTTTTTATTTGTGCCTTGGCTGCCGATATTCGAGTATCAACGCCTCCATACCGGGACTCCATGGGGGACTGCGATAGCCCCAACAGTTGCTTTCGCCTACACGGTCTTAGACTTTGGTGGGAGTTCATTCTCGGAGGGTTGGCCCCTTGCAGGACTGCTCTTTCTCTTAGCGCTAATTGCACTATTCGGAACTGCTCGTAATGAGCGGCTAATTGAGATTGATATCCGAACGGTTGGTGGTGCGCGTTGGGAGTGGGGGATAGGAACGATCGCACTTGGATTAGGCCTATCCCTCGCCTACGTCTCGGGTACAGCCTTTCAAACTCGTTACGCAGCGATGTGTTTCCCCTTTTATATCCTTGCGGTTGGCATGGGATTCATGCTCCTCAAGGATCGCCGGATTCGATATGGGCTTCTTGTTGTAGTTGTAGCGATCGGGTTTATCTCGGGTATTCGTAATGCGCGAACAGATCGTACTCAGGCGACAGAGATCGCAGATGTGCTAAGCAGAGACACGAGGCCCGGAGACGTGGTGGGAATCTGTCCAGACCAACTCGGACCGTCTACTGCACGTCTACTCGCATCGACTAAATCGCTCGGGCTCTACGCCTTCCCTAACCTCCAGCCTCCGGAACTAATTGACTGGACGGACTACGCGTTGCGAAATAGCCGCTCAAATCCGGAGAAGTATGCGAGGGCGCTCCTTGCCAGGGCCGGGAAAAATGATGTTTGGTTTGTTTGGGCTGGCGGTTATCGAACCTTTGGAATCAAATGCGAACGGGTTGTAAATGAGCTTGCGCGACTGCGTGGAAACCGTGAAATTGTCGTAAAAGCGAAGCCCAGGTTCTATGAACGCATGGGCCTTGACCGGTATAGCCCTTGATCGCTCTTAGGCGTTTCGGCCGAGAGGATTTAACAGTTGCATTGGCGCCGTGGATTGCTTCGAGGGCAATCGTTCTGCTTGCTCTCGCTGCTGCTAGATACATTTTTGGCGAGATTGGCACCGCTCCTCGCCCCCCAGCTCTTTCGCAGGGCTTGTTTGCATGGGACGCAGCGTTCTACCGAGATATCGCTGCCGGGGGGTACAACGCGGTAGCCCATTCAGGGCTTCGATTCTTCGCCGGGCTCCCGATAATGGCGCGCGTCATAGGAGCGCCAATCGGCGAGGTTGGGCCCGCACTCATCATCATCGTAAATATTGCTTCGCTTCTCTATGCGGGAGTCCTCAATCGCCTTGTGATCGAAGAGACCGGGGACGGCGCGCTAGCTAGACGGGCAATTTGGTTGGGGTTATTAGCACCGCCAGCACTTGTATTCGTATTTGGGTATGCAGAGGCGATACTCGCCCTCTGTGCGGTCATCGTTTTTCTAAACGCTCGAAATGCGAGATGGGGATGGGTAATTCTGGCAGGATTTCTCGCAGGGATTGTTCGCCCCACGGGTGTACTCCTGTCGTTGCCGGTTGCAATTTTTGTTTGGCAATCATCGCGAGGAGAGCGGCTTCAGAGCGAGAACAGCAAGAAGGGTTCACTCGCGCTAGGCGCTCTCGGTGTCGCATCGCCGGTGTTAGGTATCTCTAGTTACCTCGCATGGTCAAAGAGTGCTGGGTACGGGTTCTGGGAGCCGCTACAGATTCAATCTTCATCGAACCTTCGCGGCGGTTTCGTCTGGCCTTGGACGAGTATCAATGGCGCAATTGATTCACTATCTAGCGGCGACCGTCTCGGATCAGGGCTGCATGCAGTCTGGGCATCTGTGGCTGTTATCTGTATTATCGCAGCAGCGCGAAGACTCTCAGCGCCCTATACGCTCTGGGCCGCTGCGAGCATCGCCGTAGCGCTCTGCGCTCCAAACCTTGATTCATTTGAGAGATATGCGCTCGTCACATTTCCGGTCGTAATCGGTGCTGGGGTTCTCACCTCTCGCCCCAAAGACCTGTTCAGGGGAGCCGTTGCGATCTCATCTGCCGGGCTGTTCGGCTCATCAATTCTTGTCTTTTTTGGGCGCTTAGTGCCCTAGGAACAAGTCCTTAGTATCCCTCTGCGGGTAGTCTGTTTATCTCACAGAGTCTGAAATTCTTTCAGCGCACTCATACCGCAGCGCACTTAAATCTTGGCGCCAAATACCAGCAAAGGAAACAATGACTGAAACTGCCCAGAGTGCCGAGCACCAAGTTGTAATTATTGGTGCCGGACCCGCAGGTTTAACCGCGGCGTACATGCTCACAAAGCGGGGGCAGTCCGCAGTAATTCTCGAGGCCGATACCGTAGTAGGCGGAATCAGTCGGACTGTTGTTGCCGATGGCTGGCGCTTCGATATCGGTGGCCACCGATTCTTTACCAAGGTGCGCCCGGTCGATGATCTTTGGTTTGAGATTCTAGGAGCAGACGAGTTTCTTCGTCGCCCGCGAATGAGTCGGATTTTCTACCGCAACAAACTCTACGACTACCCGATTAAACCTCTAAACGCACTTCGTAACTTAGGGCTTATTGAGGCCATTCGCTGTGTAATCTCATATTTCTGGGTCAGGGTTCGACCACCTAAAGATCAGTCCTCTCTCGAGGGTTACATCGCTGCCAACTACGGATGGCGGCTCTACCAGCACTTCTTCAAGACTTATAACGAGAAGGTGTGGGGGGTTCCTGCCTCTGAGCTCTCTGCTGATTGGGGTGCGCAACGCATCAAGGGTATGTCGCTCTGGTCTGCCGTATGGGAGCCACTGCGTGCCCGCCTCTTTGGCGGTCGTAAAGATAAGAAGAACCAGATCACTAGTTTGATTGAAGAGTTCAATTACCCCAAATATGGCCCTGGTCAAATGTGGGAGAAGTGCGCGCAAATCGTTACAGACGCTGGAAGCACAATTACCTTCGGGGCGAAGGCCAAACGAATTCGTATCGAGAACGGCCGCCCCGTAGAGGTGATCGCAATAGTTAACGGTGTCGAGACCTCTTACCCTTGCACAGAGGTGATCTCCACTATGCCGATGGGTTCGTTGCTCAGAGCGATGGAGCCTGCGCCGCCTGCAGAGGTAATTGCAGCGGCGAACGGATTGACATATCGAGACTTTATGACCGTTGCTCTTGTTGTCCCGCTTGAGTATTCGTTCCCTGATAACTGGATCTACATACATGACCCTGGTGTGAAGGTTGGAAGGGTACAGAACTTCGGCTCTTGGTCTCCCTACCTTGTAAAGGAAGGGCGCACCTGCCTAGGCCTTGAGTTCTTTGTCAACGAGGGCGACTCAATGTGGAGCAAGTCTGATGAAGACTTGATCGAACAGGGCAAGCGCGAACTTGAGCAACTCGGCCTCGCTGATTCATCAAAGGTCGAGGCTGGCTATGTAGTGCGTATTCCAAAGGCCTACCCTGTATACGACGAGCATTACAAAGCAAATGTCGATGTTCTCCGTGAGTGGATTGCAAACGAGGCCCCGAAGGTTTTCCCGGTTGGACGAAATGGAATGCACAGGTATAACAACCAAGACCACTCCATGTATACGGCAATGCTCTCAGTGGAGAATATCTTTGGAGCAGAGCATGATGTCTGGTCGGTAAATGTAGAGGAGGAGTACCACGAGGAATCAGGTGAGCGTGAGGCGAACCTAGGGACAGGTCGTGATGCTCCGGTGTTATCTCGAGAGGCCATTGAGGCGTCAGCAGAGGCGCGGCGAAGAGAGAAATGAGTCGAGTCCTTCTTATTACACCTACGTATCAAGAGGCTCAGAATATTGAGGAGTTTCTCCGCCGTGCTCGAGAGGGGCTTCCAGCGGCTGACATTTTGGTGGTAGATGACAACAGCCCAGACGGAACCGCAGATTTGGCTGAAGCTGCAGCAATTTCTCTGGGCCAAATTGAGGTTCTAAGAAGACCAGGTAAAGCAGGGCTTGGAAACGCGTATAGGGCGGGTTTTGCGATTGGACTCGCTCGTGGATACGACGTGCTTGTACAGATTGATGCGGACCTATCACACGATCCAGCGGTCCTCCCTAGTCTCATCTCTTGTCTAGGGAATGGCGCTGATCTTGCTATCGGGTCGCGCTACGTACCCGGGGGTTCAATACCAAATTGGCCAGCGCGCAGGCGAGCGCTATCTAAGTATGGAAACGCATACACAGGCTTCATGCTTAGAACCGGCGTAGCGGATGCGACTGCAGGTTTTAGAGCATATAAGGCTGAAGTTCTTCGCCTCATTGATTACTCGGCTACCAGATCCAAAGGCTACGGGTTTCAGATTGAGACCGCCTATCGAGTAGCAAAAACTGGAAGCACAATTGTTGAGGTTCCAATCACCTTTACAGATCGCGTTCGCGGGCATTCAAAGATGTCACTAGCGGTCATGGTTGAAGAGATGATCATGGTCTCTTGGTGGGGGATTCGAGACCGCATGCTTCGTAGAAGTTACAACTCACAGGAATAGCACTTACTAATTATTCACGATGAATCCGCTTACCCCTCGAGCGGAGGGAGCCTCGGAGTTGTTGTCCCCGGTAGACATTCTCCGTTCTTGGGGCGACGAGTGTAGAGCTCGTATATGCCGCCACCGAATGAGTTGTCTAGGCAGAAGTCTCGCGCTAATACCTTTGTAGATTTCAGGCTTCCGAAATCAACAGAGGTATTCGGCTCTGACCAATCCTTCCAAATCGAAGAGAGCACAACTACATCGGCAGATGCAAGGTCCGAAGGCATGCGCGAGTCCTCGGCATTTGCCATCCCAGGGTCCATCTCAACAAAATATGTTGCGGGGGTAAGCCGAGGAAGCAGGTAATAGAGGTAGGCATCTGAGTACGGCGTTCTGCGAAGATCAGCTGTTCCTACGAAGAGACGATCCCCTGGTTTTGAGATGGAGTCGATACGAGCGAGTAGGGACTCTGCGGCTCCTTGTACCTCGGGGCGGCCGTAGTAGAAGAGGCGCCCATGGTGAGTAATAGGTACCGCCGTGCGACGATATCCGAAGGATTGTGCGGTGTAATCAGCATAGATACGCGCTGTGAAGTGAGGGGTTACGGCGAATATCAGCAGCGCAGCGGTAGCGATACCAAGAGCGACTCCTCTGCGATTGTTGGCCTTGGGGCGCAGAAGATGGCTCAGCTCGAGTACTGCAATTGGCAGAAAGGCAAGGGGAACGCAGCTAACCCATGAAAGGTGAGCAGAGTCAGCGCGCTGGATGGCCTGCGGAAGCATCCCGAAGGACATCGCCCCAATCGCCAACAGAGCTCGAGCGTTGAAGCGAGCAGGCTCCCTGCGAATGCTCCAGATAGATACGCCGAGTATAAAAAATACCGAGGCGATAAGCACCCAGAACCAAAGTGCTAACTGCGCCGGGCTAGAGATTGGAGCAGGCCAGCGTGGTAGTTGTTCGGCACCAACCCGCTGCAGCACGCTGTCAAAATGACTCCAAGATGGCGGAATTGGGAGCCCACGCCCTCCTCGAAGTTTGAAGACCGGGTCTAGCACCATGCCCCTTATTACGTTCATGGGGCCAGATAAATAAAGATGGAGAATGTAAGGCGAGACTCCAATTGCCGCCCCTGCGAGCATCCTCTTAATGAATTTGTGCCCCAGCCCCCATGATGCGCAGAGACCTCCGAGTGTCGCTGCAATTATCAGATCAGGCCTAAACGTGAGTCCAAGCCCTATTAATAGACCCGCTGCGAATGAGAATTTTAATGAAGTGGTGACGTTCAATAAGCGCCTGCGCCCCTCGAGTCCGCAGAGCAAACCCAATACAAGGAGTGCGACGGCGCCATCCCACGCGAGGGCAGTGAGTCCTATTGGCGGTATCACAAAGGCGATTGCAAGTAAACCTGCGATGAGGGCCATCAATCGTCCCCAGTAACGCGCTAACCCTGCGACACCAGCGATAATCCCTATCTGCTGGAGAACCCCGAACCATCTCTCAGTGGCTAGTGAGACTCCAAATAATTTGTATGTGCCCGCAAGGGCCCAGAGGCTCCCGGGGCCGTAGAGGTGGAGGAAGTCGCGGTTCGGTCTAAGTCCATGCAGCACAAACTCGGGAAAAGCAAGCATGAACCCCTCCTCCATGGGAGGGCCTTGACTTCGAAGTAGTCCGCGTAGCGGAAGTGCATAGACGAGGATGAGAATGACAGCAACAACCCATGCGCCAGTATGCGAGTGCCGACTGGTATTCACCATCGGCGATGATGCATCGGTGCGGTTGCTCACCCTCTAGAGCCTCTAGGTCTCGGACTGCACGGGTCGACGCGGCCGCTTGGCAACTGCAAAGAGAACCGGGGTCTTGTCATCTATCTCTGTAGAGATTGAGAGATGAGTGTGGTCTAAACCAGAACCGACACCGCTGACTTTTGAACCTAGCACTCGATAGACCAGAGGTAGAGCGCGTTCGTAGATCCAAACGTATGCTTTGCGGGGTAGAAATCTGCGTAGGTTTAGAAAATCAAATTTGAGGATTCGGTCACCGCTGGCGCGTCTTGTTGCAAAATCAGCTTGAAACTCAGTGTCTCCGACAAGACCAAGTACCTCGACTTCTTCGAAGAACAGCCGTAGCATTGAGAATAGCTGAGGCTTCTCGAACAAATATACGTGGAAAGGATTCTCAAAATCAGCGGGTTTGTTCGGTGTAAGCACGAATACAGAACCCGTATCCGAGCAGACTCGCGCTATCTCGGCTACGTGGCGTTCAGGATCAGTGAAGTGCTCAATTATGTGAGAAGAACAGACCGAGTCAAAGCTCGCATCTGCGAACCCAAGACTTCCGCCATCCATGCACGCGGTCGTTATTTTATCGCCACGAGTTGAGGTGACACCCCATTCACGGGCGGCGAGGATTGCGGTATCAGCGCTGTAGTCAATGCCAATGAGTCTCCGGCCATCTGATGCCAAAGTGACACTCTCGTCCCCGACTCCGCATCCGACATCGAGTACTAGCGCTCCACTGAGTCGAGCAGCCACCTCGCGGTATCCGGCTTCGTGTAAAGCAAGGAGGGAGTCTGGTGTGCGCCCCTCCATAGGTCGTTCTCCAGTGAGTCTCAGAACCTGCTCCGTGTCTTTAGCGATCCATTATGGGTGGGGAGTGAAGCTGTGGGGAATCAAGTTGCGTGAAGTGAAGTTCGGGCCCCACAATCAAGCGTTCGTAGACTAATAGCCGGGGCTTGATCTAGGGATGAGGGGGGAGAATTTATGGAGCAGGCTGATAGAGGGTCAATTATTGCTTCGATGACCGAATTAGCGCGCTCGGCCTCCTTGGAGCGGGTGAGCCTGCTCGCCTGGCGAGACCTTGAGGACCCGGAGGCAGGGGGTTCAGAGGTACATGCTGCGAGGGTCGCTGAGCTCTGGGCAAGCGCAGGTATTGATGTCAACATGCGCACATCTTTCGCTGCCGGGAAGTCTCAAGTGGCTTGGCGCGATGGTTATCGCGTAATCCGTAAGGCCGGGCGCTACATGGTATTTCCACGCGCATCCTTTAGCGAGATGATGGGTTGGCATGGGGGGCGCGACGGTTTGGTTGAGATATGGAACGGAATGCCCTTCTTCTCTCCAGTATGGGCGCGTACGCCCAGTGTGACTTGGTTCCATCACGTTCACGCTGACATGTGGAATATGACTCTCCCGCCTCGAATAGCTGGTATTGGTAGAACGCTGGAGTCGAGCATTGCTCCAAAGTTCTATCGGCGCACTCCAATAATCACGCTCTCAGATTCTTCTAAGAGCGAACTCGTTCATGAGCTCGGATTTAAAGATCGAATGGTCCACGTTGTTCCGCCGGGGGTAGACCCAAAGTTCTCTGCCGGTGGAGTGAAGTCAATCCGACCTCTTGTCGTAGCGGTTGGTCGACTTGTGCCGGTAAAGCGATTCGATCTACTCGTACAGGTTTTGATTGCACTTAAGGAGCGACAACCCGATCTCGAGGCTGTGATTGCAGGGGAGGGTTATGAGCGCGACTCGCTCGAATCCCAGATCAAGAGCGCAGGGGCTGAGGGATGGATATCCCTAATTGGGCGCGTAAGTGACGACGCGTTGATCTCGCTCTATCGGAGTGCGTGGGTACTTGCGAGCGTTAGTGCACGTGAAGGCTGGGGAATGACCATTACAGAGGCAGCAGCATGTGGAACCCCTGCTGTGGCCACAAATATTGCGGGGCACTCAGATGCAGTTAAGGATGGAATTAGTGGTCTTCTCGGGAGGACCCGCGATGATTTGGTAGCCGCCCTAGATCAAGTGATCATCGACGATGGTCTGCGAGATCGTCTATCCAAGGGTGCTCTCGAGAATGCTTCACGGCTTACATGGGAGCGCACAGCCTTTGGCACCCTTGAGGTATTGGCCAATGAGGCAACTAGGCGAAACAGTGCGAGGAAGGTTTAGGTCTATAACCCTTTTTTGGCCATACTCTTACGCTCCTCTGACGCTCCTTAACTCGCTTTCAGGGGTAGTTTCTATGCCGTGTCATCGCCGGAAATTTCGACCATAAATCCCATGGGAAGAGGCCCTAACTCGGAGCGGTCTAGGCCCAGTGCCCGCAGCAGGTTTGCTGGCTACTCGCTACTTGCGGCTATCTCTTATATCCCAGTTTTGCTCTCCGACCCAGGGCGCGTTGCGGCGGATACCAAGTCTTATCTGTCACTAGACGTCGGTCGACTCCTGGAGCGCGCATGGAGTATGTGGGACCCCAATATCGGGCTTGGAACGGTTACGCACCAAAACATTGGATACTTGTTCCCGATGGGGCCCTTTTATTGGGTGCTCAATGCTCTCGGCGCCTCTGGAGCGCTGACACAGCGAATCTGGCTCGGCACGATTATTTTCGCAGCCGGCCTAGGCATGCTCTACCTCTTTCGAACCCTTGACGTAACAGGGCCTGGAGCAGTAGTAGGAGCCTTGGCTTTTATGCTCAGCCCATACTTGCTCGATTACGCAGCGCGCATATCTGTGATTCTCTTGCCGTGGGCTGGACTCCCATGGTTGCTGGCATTCACCATTTTGGCTCTACGAAAGGGCGGGTGGAGATACCCGGCGCTCATCGCACTCACAGTTCAGATTGTTGGGGGAGTAAACGCAACATCGTTGATTTTTGCCTGCCTCGCTCCAGCACTATGGCTGCCTTGGGCTGTCTGGGGAAGCAAAGAGGTCTCGGTAAAGCGCATGTTTGCCGCCCTAGCGCGTATTGGAGTGCTGACCACGGCGGCCTCGCTCTGGTGGCTCTCAGGGCTTTGGGCTCAAGGTAATTATGGAATTGATATTCTCAAATTTACTGAGACTGTTCGAACGGTAGCCAAGACATCTACGGCCCCCGAGGTTCTGCGCGGACTCGGCTACTGGTTCTTATACGGACAGGACAAGATCGGTCCTTGGATTGAGTCCGCTCTTCCGTATACGCAGAGTGTCACGCATATTGCAATCTCTTTTGCAGTGCCGGTACTCGCTCTGCTCTGCGCTACTTGTATCAGGTGGCGGCACCGTTCTTATTTCGTTCTGCTTGCATTTGTTGGGGTGACGATAGGTGTAGGTGCTTACTCCTTTGACGATCCCTCACCGCTTGGTGGGGTACTGAAGTTGTTCGCTACGACTTCATCACTTGGGCTTGCACTGCGCAGTACGGGTAGAGCGACTCCGCTGGTTGTTCTTGCCTTCTCTGTGTTTTTAGCTCTTGGAGTATCGGGTGCATACAGATCACTCAGCGCTCGAGGACGCGGCAAACTTGGGGTGATATGTGTCGCGCTGGTCGGCGTATTAGTTATTGCGAATCTTCCGGCGCTTTGGCAGGGCACCTTTTATGGGAAGAACCTCCAGCGCTCGGAGCAGATTCCGAAGTATTGGTCGGATGCTTTAGCGGAGGTGAACAACGGCTCCCTCGACTCGCGAGTGCTGGAGCTCCCCGGATCTGATTTCGGTTCTTATCGATGGGGTAGCACTGTTGACCCAATTACACCTGGGCTCATTGATCGCCCATACGTAGCGCGCGAATTGATTCCCTATGGAACTCCAGCAGCTGCTGATCTACTAAATGCCTATGACCGTAGGCTCCAAGAGGGTCTATACGAGTCAATTGTCACTGCTCCGTTTGCGCGCCTGCTCGGAGTAAATGAGATTGTTGTCCGCAATGACCTGCAGACGGATAGGTACAACCTCATTAGGCCGCGACAAGTTTGGAGGGATTTCAAGGCCCCTCAGAGCGGACTAGAGGCACAACGCACATTTGGTTCGAAGATTCCCGGATCCGCCTTCTTCCCTCAAATAGATGAGCAAGCACTCGCCTTTCCAGCTAATGAAGGCGAACCTCCTCCGATAGCGGTGGTGCGCGTTACCTCCCCGTTATCCATCGTGCGCACGAAGAGCGTGCAAGGCACAGTGATAATTGCTGGCGATGGCGAAGGAATCATCGACGCTGCAGCAAGTGGAGTCATCGATGGACGTCAACTTGTTCGGTACGCAGCATCAATGACTAAATCAGAGATCCGTACTGCTGCAAACGAGGGAGCAACACTCGTCATCACGGATACGAATAGGAAGCGTGCTCGTAGATGGAGCACGGTTCGCGACAACCTTGGCTACACAGAGCAGGCAGGGGAGAAGCCTCTCGTTCAAGATTTCTCGGATGCGCGACTCGATGTCTTCCCTGGTGCAGGAGATGACGCTTTTACAGTCGTAGAGCATCAAGGCGTTAAGCGGGTAGTTGCATCTGCCTATGGAAACCCCATTACCTACACGGCAGAAGACCGTGCTGCAATGGCTCTTGATGGCAACCTTGATACGGCGTGGCGCGTCGGTGCGTTCTCACCAGTAATCGGTGAGCGAATTCTCGTTGAAGCGAGAAAGCAGATAACGACGAATCATGTCTCGCTCACCCAGCCAATTACGGGTCCACGCAATAGATGGATAACAAGTGTGAGAATCCGGTTTGACGGTGAGAGAGAGATCAAGCGTGAACTCGACGATTCTTCTCGAACCTCTGTTGGGCAGCGCATCGATTTTTCATCGAGGAAATTTAAAACAATTGAAATTATTGTTGATGGTGATAGCACGGGGAGGCGTTTCTCGTATGAGGGTTTAAGTGGCGTAGGACTCTCTGAGGTCACCATTGGTTCAGGGGACCCCGTCGCGGCGCCCTTGCGAGTTGTTGAGGTTACGCGTGTTCCTACTGATCTCCTTGAGCGCGCCGGAGCGGCATCAGCTCAACAAGACCTTGTGATACTCCTCACACGCGAGCGCAATACACCTGTTCCACCTCGCGCTGGGAATGTCGAGTCAGCGTTATCAAGGTCCTTCGTTCTGCCGACTCCGCGCACATTTACGATTGGAGGAGTATCTCGAGTTAATCCAGCCTCCGATACTCCTGTTATCGATGCACTTCTAGGTGGATCGACGGTTACCTCGACTGAGAGTGAGCACCTTGCCGGGGATCCTCGGTTCCGTGCTTCGTCCGCTATAGACGCAGACCCGACGACTGCTTGGAATACTCCTTTTG
>Ga0209596_1000932_pt1 | contig 25880 bp, 37 predicted proteins | sample M_130807_MF_Meta_FD_187314 | JGI IMG/M metagenome (GOLD analysis project Ga0209596, IMG submission 187314) | Freshwater microbial communities from Lake Montjoie, Canada to study carbon cycling - M_130807_MF_MetaG (SPAdes) (version 2) | ecosystem: Environmental > Aquatic > Freshwater > Lake... | reverse complement strand
CGCATTCAGAGATTTTACCGGCTGGGGAATTTGGCCGGCACGCTTTCTTGTCAAGAATTAGGAGTTTTCAAAATGGCACTAGGTCGGCCGCCGTTTAAGCCGACGAAGGCCCAGCGTTACCGTTGCTCGGTGCTGGCTGCGGCCCGCATGAGCGAGGCAGATATAGCGCGGGTTTTCGGCGTGTCAGTCGGGACGCTCCGCAAGCACTTTGACGAGGAATTGACCGCCGGGGCGGCGCAGCGGAATGCCGAGATGAACGAGGCGCTGTTCGAATCTGGCAAGGCCGGGAACGTGGCGGCGATGAAGGCTTGGCAGGCGCGGGCGTCCGCGACACCGGGTGTTCCTGGCGCGCCATCGACGGACGGGCTTGGCAAAAAGGAATTGCAGGAGATCGAGGCGAAGCTGCCGCCGGCTGGCGAGTGGGGCGAGCTGGTGAAGCACTGATGGCGCACTGGTCTTTCGCGGTTCCCGATTGGGCGGCGCGGATCGAGGCGGGGCAGTCGCTACTGCCGGCGCTGCCGATTGACCGGCGCGAATACGATCGGGCCACCGGGATATTTGACAAGCTGCGGCTACCGGACGTTGAGGGCAAGCCGGCGCTGAAAGAGGCCAGCGGCGAATGGTTCCGGCAGATCGTCGGCACGGTGCTGGGCTCGATCGACCAGGCAACGGGCGAGCGCCAGGTGCCAGAGTTGTTTCTGTTGGCGCCGAAGAAGTCGAGCAAGACGAGCTACGGCGCGGCCTTCATGGTCACGGCGCTGCTGATGAACGAGCGCCCGCGGGCTGAGTTTCTGCTGGTGGCGCCGTCGCTGGCGATTGCCCATCTGGCGTTTACGCAAGCTGTCGGCATGATCGAGGCCGACGAGGCGGGCTTCCTGCCGCGCCGGATGCACGTGCAGGAGCACATGCGGAAGATCACCGACCGGCGCACCAAGGCGTCGCTGGCGATCAAGACATTTGACGCGAGCATCCTGACCGGCATCAAGCCGGCCGGCGTGCTGCTTGATGAACTTCACGAGATCGCACGGAGTTCGGCGGCGGAACGGATCATCGGGCAGATTCGGGGCGGCATGATCGCCATCCCCGAGGCGTTCTTCGCGATGATTACGACGCAGAGCGACCAGCCGCCGCGCGGCGCGTTCGCGGCAGAATTGAAAAACGCGCGAGGCATCCGCGACGGCCGCACGCCGGGCCGCACGCTCTCGGTGCTCTATGAGTTTCCCGAGCGCTTCATCAAGGACAAGGCCATCCCGCCGGCTTGGAAAGAGCCGAAAAACTGGTGGATGGTCACGCCTAACCTCGACAAGTCGGTGACGCTGGCGAAGCTCAAGGAGATGCTTGAACGTGCCGAGCGCGACGGCGACGGCGAGGTAATCCGCTGGGCGTCGCAGCACCTCAACATCGAGATCGGCCTGGCGCTTGGGTCGGATCGCTGGGCCGGCGCGGAACACTGGCAGGCGGCAGCCGAGACGACGCTAACCCTGAGCGAGCTCCTGACACGCTCCGAGGTGGTCGTGATGGGCGCGGACGGCGGCGGCCTGGACGATTTGCTCGGCCTGGCGGTGATGGGCCGCGAGAAGAAGACCGGCCGGCTGCTGCTGTGGTGCAAGGCGTGGGCTTTCACTTCAGTGCTGGAGCGGCGCAAGGGCGAAGCCTCGGTCCTCCGCGATTTCGAGAAGGTGGGCGACCTCCGCGTGATCCAGCGGCTGGGCGAGGACATGGACGACCTCACGGACATAGCCGAGCAGGTACTGGCGTCCGGCAAGCTCTACAAGGTCGGCGTCGATCCGGCCGGCGTGGGCGGCATCATCGACGCCCTGGGCGAGGCCGGCATCAGGGGCACCGAGGCCGGCGGCATGATCCAGGGCATATCGCAAGGCTGGCGGTTGTCCGGCGCCATCAAGACGATGGAACGGGCGCTTGCCGATGGCACGCTGATACATGGCGGCCAGCCGATGATGGCCTGGTGCGTCGGCAACGCCAAGGTCGAGCCGCGCGGCAACGCGATCATCATCACGAAACAAGCTGCGGGCTCGGCGAAGATCGATCCGCTCATGGCGAGCTTCAACGCAATCTCGTTAATGGGGACGAACCCGCGAGCACGCGGAGGCGCAGCCATCACTCTGTTAGATTGAGGCCCGCCGATGTGGAATCCATTTCGGCGCGAGGCCAAGAGCAACTCGCTCGACCTGCTGCGTTCGTTTTTGCTCGGGGCGGAATCCCTCAGCGGCCAGGCAGTGACGGTGGAGCGGGCGCTGGGCGTGACGACGGTGCTGCGCTGCGCCACGTTGCTCGGCAACGGTTGCTCGCAGATTCCGTTCAAGCTCTACCGCACGCTAAACGGCGGCAAGGGCCGCGAGGCGGTGACCGATCATCCGGTGGCGAAGCTGATGCGCCGCCGTCCGAATGGCTGGATGACGCCGAGCGAATGGCGCCGCACCATGACGATGCACGCGGCGCTCGGCCCGTTCGGCTTGTCGCTTATTACACGCGCGCCATCGGACGGGCGCCCGCTCGAGCTGCTGCCGGTTCCGCCGGCCTGGATATCGTGGGCGCAGGGCGACGATTGGAGAATCCAATACACTGTGGATTGGCCGGGCGGCGGTCGCGACACCTACATGCAGGACGAGGTTTTTGTAATTCGCGGCCCGTCATGGGACGCCGTGCAGGGCCTCGGCGCCGTGAAGTATGCCCGCGAGGCTATCGGCCTGCGCCTGGCGGTGGACGAGGCGCAAGCCAAGCTCTTTGCCAACGGCGCACGGCCGGGCGGCATCCTCACGGCCAAGACGCCGCTGACCGATGAGCAGCGAACTGTGCTGAAAGCGGCGTGGTCGGACATGCACGGCGGCGCTTCGAACGCCGGCCGCTCGGCGCTTATGGAAGGCGACCTCGAGTTTAAGACGCTCGCAATGAGCAACACCGACGCCGACACGATGAAGCTTCGCGGCCAGCAGATCGAGGAAATCTGCCGCGGCTTCTCGGTGTTCCCGCAGATGGTCGGCCATTCGGGAGACTCGGCGCCGACGTTTGCCAGCGCGGAACAGTTCTTTATCGCGCACGTGGTGCATACGCTTTCGCCCTGGCATGTCGCGTGGGAAGAGGCGATGGGCACGCAGTTGCTCACCGACGACGAAGACGCCGAGGGGCTTTATTTCAAGTTCACGGTGCAGGCGCTTTTGCGCGGCACCGCCAAGGAGCGCGGCGAGTTTTATCAGTTGCTGGTCAACATGGGCGCCGTCTCGCCAAATGAGATTCGCGCGCTCGAGGAAATGGATCAGCGGCCCGAGCTCGATCGCTTCCGCATCCCGCTCAACATGACCGTAGTGCGCGACGATGGCACGCCGATGCCGGCCGAAAAGCTGCCGGCAAATACGCCAGCGCCTTAAAGTGAAGGAAAGAACATGGCTGACGCAAATCTGAGTTTCCCCTTTGCCGGAAGTCTTTTGAAGAAATTCAAAGACATGGGCGATGGTACATATGCTGAAGTCATCACGGTTAGCGGCCTGACCGTCACCGCCGACAGCATCAACCTTGATACGGCGGACGTTGAGGCCAAGCTCGGCATCATTACCGAAACGGCACCGGCAACGGACATCGCATCAAGCGGTCTTAACGGTCGGTTGCAGAGAGTATCTCAGCGCATCACGTCGCTGATAGCGCTTTTGCCTGCGGCGCTTGGAGCGGGCGGCGGCCTCAAAACTGAGAAGCCGGAAGATCAGGCAACGCTCACCAAAGCCGCCGTGTCCATGACCGGCGCGTCTGGCGTGCTGGTGGGTGCATCGGCTGCACGTCTGTCGGTGATGGTATCCAACCCCGCCGCAAACGCCGTCGCGGCCATCGATCCCACGGGCGGCACCTGTTCTTTGACCGCAGGAATTCCGATTGGACCTGGCGCGACTATCGAGATCACAGGCAAAGCGGCGCAGTCGGCCATGACGCAAATCGGCACCAACGCCCAGGTGCTGACCGTGTATGTGGGGGCCTAGGAGCATGACCATTCGTAAAGTCGATGCCTACGGCGCGTCGCTCGGCGCGAACACCTTTACTGGCCTGCAAACGCTTACTCCCTCCGCTGCTAACCAAGGGCTCATCCGCAGCACAGGAAGCAGCACGACTTCGGGCACTGTATCGCCCATCGACATCAGCCATACACTCAATACGGCTAGCGATATTGATGTGTTCGCATTGCGCGTAACAGACACCGCGCACGGCACTTCTGCGACAAATTTGATGACCATTTATGCTGGTGCAGCGGGCACTACGAGCGTTTTCAGAGTTCGATATGATGGTTTCACTGACATCGCGGTCGCGGTGCGGGTCGGAGGGATTATCAATATGGGCTATAACGGCCCAGCGATTGTAAATATCGCCAGCAATTCCGGTGTGTTCGCACTCGGTGCGTCTTCCGACACCGGCCTCTCCCGCATCTCCGCAGGCATCATCGGTGTCGGCACTGGCGCGGCGGGTTCGACGGCAGGCACGTTGCGCGCTGCCGCGTTGGCTGCGGCCGGTTCGGACTTCACGATCACGGCCGCCAACAGCGTCTCGCCCACGAGTCCAAACCGCACCATAACGATTAGCTACGGCGGCACGACGTACTACCTCGCCGCCAAGACGACGAACGACTAGGAGAAGTTAATGCCCACCACTTACACACTCACGCCGACCACGCTCGTCAACTACCCGACAGCCGAAGGCGAGACAGATGTCGTCTATCGTGTGATCGCCAGCTACGTCGCCGCTGACGGCGAATACACGGCGTCCTGTTTCATCACGACCGATATCACCTACACGCAGGGTGCGCCGTTCACGCCGTACAACGAATTGACGCAGGAGCAAGTCGCGGGCTGGGTTCTCGATGCGTGGACACCGGAGCAGACGGCTGAGTATCAGGCCGCGCTCGACCAGAGCATTGAGGCCCAGAAGAACCCGACGACGCAGGTGCTGCCGTTGCCGTGGGTGGCCGTCTGATGAAGCTCGATTTATCCGTCCCGGCGATCAACGTCATCTGCCACGCGCTACAGGCACTGCAGCAGCAGACCGTTGTCGTGCTTGAGCAGATCGCGGAGCAGGCCAACGCGCAGCAGCAGGCCGTCGAGACGCCCGCGCCGACGCCGGTCGATAATCTGCCGGCATCGACGCCGACCTAACGCGAGGACACGCCATGCACGACAAGTTTCTGGCCGCGGTTCCTGCGGAGTGGAAGTTCGCTGACTCTAGCGCTGGCGACAGCGCCATGCTCGTTGAGGGCTACGGCGCCTACTTCAACAATATCGATGGCTATGGCGACGTGATCGTGCCGGGCGCGTTCGCCGATACGCTCGCGGCAACGCAGTCGGCCGGCAAGACCATCCCGATGCTGTATCAGCATCAAAGCGACAAGGTCGCCGGGATCTGGACGCATCTTGCCGAAGACGGCCGCGGTCTGGCCGTGAAGGGGCGTTTGCTGCCGACCACGCTCGGGCGCGACACCTACATCGAGATGAAGGAAAAGGCCGTTACCGGCCTGTCGATCGGATTCACCACGCTGGATTCGTCGCCGCGCGTGAACGCCAGCGACCCGAAGCGCACGATCAAGAAGGTTCACCTCTGGGAGGTGAGCCCGGTGACATTTCCCGCAAATGACAAGGCGCGCGTGACCGACGTGAAGTCGGCCGCGCCTTCCGAGATCGAGAAGATCCTGCGCGACGCAGGACTCTCGCGTGCCGAAGCCAAGGCCTTCATGGCCGATGGCTTCAACGGCCTAAAGCGCCTGCGCGATGCTGGCGACAACGCCGAAGAGTTGGCGGAAATCATCCGCCGCAACACTGCATTATTCAATAAGTAGGAGGCTCACCATGAGCGACGACATTAAAAACTTGCTTGAAAAGCAAGGCCGCGCCTTTGAAGAGTTCAAGGGTGCCCTTGCCGCCGAAGAGAAGGCGCGCACGACCGAATCCGAGGCCAAGACGGCGAAGCTCAACGACGAGCTGACCCGGCTCGCCAAGGACATCAAGAGCGCCAACGATCGCGCCGAGGCGGCCGAGTCCGCTGCGGCCCGTCCCAATCGCGGCGACGGCACCAAGTCCACGCCGGAAGAGATCGCCTACAAGGCGGGCTTCTTCGACTATATCCGAAAGGGTAACGAGAACGGCCTTCGCGACCTGGAGCAGAAGGCGCTGGTGACGAGCAACAACGCGGACGGCGGCTATACCGTGCGGCCGGAGCTCGACACCATGATCGACCGGGTGGCACGCGCCGTCACAGTCATGCGCAGCCTGGCGACGGTCCGTAGCATCAACGGCCGCAGCCTCAAGAAGATCACCCAGAAGAGCGGCGCCGCGATTGGTGGCTGGGGCAACGAGACCACCGCTCCTACTGAGACCGGCACCCCGGCCCTGGTGGAGCTGGAACTGACGCCCGGTACCTTGTGGGCCGAGCCCCGCACCACGCAGGAATTCCTCGAGGATTCCGATCAGAATGTTGAGGCGTGGCTGGCCGATGAGGCCGGGATCGCTTTCAACGAGCAGGAAGAGGCGGCCTTCATCACCTCGACCACCGGCACCGGCGTGAACCGCCCGCGCGGTTTCCTGCTTGAGACGCCGATCGCCAATGCGTCCTATGCCTGGGGCTCGATCGGCTACATTGCATCTGGTGCCGCTGGCGCGTTCGCCACGGCCTCCAGCTCGGTCAGCCCGGTCGATGCCTTCACCGACCTGCTGCATGCGCTAAAGCCGATCTATCGCGCCAACGGCCGGTGGCTGATGGCCGATGCGACGGTGGCGACGGTCCGCAAGTTCAAGGATGGTTCGGGCAATCTCCAGTGGCGCCCCGGCGTCACCGTGAGCGAGCCCTATGTCGAGCTCTTCCTCGGCAAGCCCATCGAGTATTCGGACTCGATGCCGGTGGTGGCGAGCAACTCCTACTCGGTGGCGTTCGCCGATTGGAGACGCGCCTACACCATCGTGGACCGCCTCGGCACGCAGATCATCCGCGACGCGCTCACCGCGAAGCCCTACGTGAAGTTCTACGTGCGTCGTCGTGTCGGCGGCCAGGTGACGAACTTCGAAGCCATCAAGCTGATGAAGATGGCGACTTCGTAAGAGGTCGAGAGCCCGCCGCGGTGGCCGGGCCACAATAGCCACCGCACCTTTTCAATTCGGTTTTTTTCAAGGAGGTTTGCGCCATGCGCGACCAGATGTCTCTGATCCAGCCTGTGGTGGCCATTGCGCCGCAGACGCAGACTAACTCCAGCTCGGCCATCGTCGGTGAAATTGTCGATCGCGCGGGTTTTGAGTCGCTCACGTTCGTCATTTCCGCCGGCACCATGACGGACGCTAACGCGACCTTTGCGGTCACGATGGAACACGGCGACGACTCGGCTTTGTCCGACACGGCGGCGGTGGCCGCTCCCGACCTGGTGGGCACGCTCGCGCTTGCGGCCTTCCAGTTCGACGACGACAAGGAATGCCGGAAGATCGGTTATGTTGGCAGCAAGCGCTACACGCGCCTGACCATCACGCCGACCGGCAACGACTCGGGCGCTGCGCCCGTATCCGCTGTCGCGCTCAAAGGCAATCCGGCATCCAGCCCGACCGCCAACCCGCCGCAGTAGACGGCAGCCACCTAGCAACCCGCCGCCGGAAACCCCGGCGGCGGGCCTCTTTCGGGAGCACCGACCATGCGCGCCTTTGCCGACCTCTTGGAGACGACGGCTGCGGCGACGGACGACGCCACCAATCGCAATCTGACGGCGCTTGCCACGGTCAAGACCGCGCTCAAGATTACCAATACTGATTCCGATACGCTGATATCTGCGCTTATTCCTCGCGCTACGGCGCTCATCGTGGCCGGCTGCCGCCTGGCTCGCGACGCTGCCGGCGCTAAGCCGACCTTCGCCCGCGAGACGCTGCGCGCCACATGGCATTCCGAGCCAATCTTTAATCGTGGCAGCGAGCTCTATTTGCCGTGGCGCGTGCCGGTGTATTCCATAGATTCGGTGGTTGAGGCCGATACAAATCTGACCGTGAGCACCGATTACCTGTTGATGGGCTCGACGCCGGGCCGCCTTCGCCGCGTGTCAAGCGACGCGCCGATCGAATGGAGCACCGGCAAGATCGTTGTCACGTTCAAAGCCGGCTTCTCGGTCGCGACTTCGCTTGCCACCAACATCGACGCGGCGATCGAGGCGGCGGCCATCGAGCAGATCAAGGGGATGCTTTTTGCCGCCGACCGCGATCCCACTATCCGGTCGGAGAATGTGCCGGACCTCGCGGCCGTTTCCTACTCGGTGCCGGGCGGCGATGTGATGGGCGCCAACGTGCTGCTCCCGGCCGTGCGCGACATGCTCGCGCCCTGGCGTAATCCTGCGCCGTGAGCATTCTGGAAACGACCGCGCGGTTTATTTCGCAACGCGGCGAAAGCATGACGCTGGCGCGCGAGGGCGAGGGCACCACCATCGCGCTCAAGGGAAAGCGCATCCCCGGCACGACGGAGGCGATCGGCAACACGGCCGAACAACAGCGCTTCAGGGTCAAGATCGGCAAGGCTGAATTGCTGGCATCCGCCTGGGCCACGAAGATACCAAGCGCGGCGACCGACACGCTCACCGTAGGCGGCCTGGTGCGCGCCGTGATGGACGTTCGCCCGCTCAACGACGGCGGCGTGACGGTTCTCTATGACCTTGAGGTGGCCGGCTAGTGGGTGCGGTTTTTGTCGGTCCCTCGATTGGCGAGATCGCGAAGAATACCGGCGAGTGGGTCAAGCGGGCCACGGTGCGAATTGCTCTCGAGGAATTGCGGGTCGAGGTTGATCGTGGCTTTGACAACAAGCCGGTTGTTATTACCGACGGTATGCCAAGACGCGCGCCGGATCAGGTCAAGCCGTTCGGCAAGATCATCTTCGCCGCTCGCCCTAACATGGCCGAAGTCGTGCAGTGGGCGCTGACGGAGCTGCAAAAGAAAAGCCCGGTGCTGACGGGTCGCTACGTTTCAACCCACACCGTGATGATTAACAACCACGAGATTCGCGGCAACATTTGGGCCGCCCTGCGCGCGATCAAGGACACCGACCGCGTTCAGATCGTCAATCCACAGCCCTATGCCCGCAAGATCGAGGGCGCTACGGCGCGCAAGGCCACGAAGAAGCGACACGGACGCGAGAAGCGCGCCGGGATTTCTGCCAAGGCAAAGAACGGCGTCTATCGGGCCGTGCTGCGCGATCTAGTAAACCGTTACAATCGCTCAATGTTTTTTGATTACCAACTAGTCAACCTCAAGACCGGCGTGAAGGTGTGGGGCAAGCAGGGTGGCGGCGCCAACCGCAAAAAAGTCCTTCGCGACCAGGTCTATCCCAGCCTGAATTTCTTTATAAAGCCGGTCACTTCGGCGAATTGACGAGGCGACCATGGCCGGTGATCCACTCCGCGACGCCTTCCGCTCGCGGCTGTCGACGCACGCCACGGCTGCGAGCATTCCGTGGCCGATCAAAGACACGCTGAACACGGCAACGCAGCCGTCCCCGCCGATCGCGGGAGGCGCATCAAGCGCTGCGGGCTATCTTGAATTGGAATTCCCCGGCGGCAGCGAGGCGCAATACACTTTCGGCGCTCCGGCCGCCAACTTTCACCGCGAACAGGGCCAGGTCACAATCCGCGTCGTGACCCGCCTGCGTGCCGGCACGACCACGCGCGACCTGGCCGAAACCTACGCCGCCGCTCTTCGCGCTCTGTTTCGCATGGATCGCTTTGCGGTGGGCTCTCGCTCCTGCCGGATCACCGATACCGCGCCGATGGGCGGCGGCGAGGATGACGCCGGCATGTGGGCAGAGTCCATCGCCCTCGGGTACGAAATCTATAACGTCGGCTGATATCCGACACATCGACTGACCGCCGCCGCCTTCCCGGCGGTTTTTTCTTGTCCAATTTAGAGGAGCCACCGCAATGGACAGTGCCAACAAACAGACCGCGATCATCGCGGAGGTCACCCAGGGCACGACGCCGGCCACGCCGGCTTTCCTGCTCACCCGCGACATTCGCGTCAGCGGCTCGCCGAGCCGGCCGGCAACGCGCTCGCCGGAGCGCCGCGCCGACCGCATGGCGGCGAACATGACCACGGGGCTCAACAGCTTTCCGAAGACGATTGAGCTGCCTTACGTCCGCGACGCGGCGACGGACGTGCTCTGGGAGTCCACGCTGATGGGCACCTGGGCGTCAAACGTCCTGAAGAACGCCAGCACGGCTAAGTTTTTCACGCTGGAGGAAAAGTACGAGGGCGGCGCTACTGACCCCTACCGCCGTCTGGCCGGCTGCATGGTCGATTCGTGTTCGATCGGTTTCCGCAACGGTGAGCCCGGCACACTGAGCTTCGGCATCCGCGCGCTTGGCGAGACATCGGCCACCGCCGCGATCGCCAGCGCAACCTATGCTGCGCCGACGCCCGGCTACGATCCGTCCACGCCGGCCGATATCGTGGTCAACAACCTTTTCGGCGTCAGCTCGCCCAAGGTCATGGGCCTCAACATGACCATCACCAACAGTCTGCAAGAACAATATGCTTGGGGCTCCAATGCGCCCTACGGCATCGGCCTTGGCCTGTTCGATGTCAGCGGCTCCGTCCAGCTCTACTTCTCTGCCGCAGCCGACTATTCAACATTCATGACGCGGCAGACGGCGCAGACGCTCTCGCTCACCATCGGCGCCACGACGCTGTTTAAGGACACGATCGTCCTGGGCAATTGTGACGTGTTCAACCCGGACATCGACGATCCCGGCGCAACCGGCGAACACATGGTCACGCTCAACTTCATGGCGCGCTACTTCGCCAGCGACACTGCCGCCATCAAGATCACTCGCCTGGTGGCCTGATGCCGCCGCGTAATCTCAACCCCATTGCAGAGGAGCCCGCAGCCATGGGCAAGTATCTCATCGAGGCTAACTTCCACGTGTATGTCGGCCAGGGCGACGACAAGCCCGAGCGCAAGGCCAGCTTCAGCAAGGGCATGGTCGTGGAAGCTGCCGACATTCCCCAGGGCCAGTCCGCCGCCGACTGGGTGGCCAAGGGGCTCGCCAAGGCGGCTTAGGCCGTCCTAGCGGCGCCAGTAATGGCCCGCGAACCGAGGCCCGCCCGTGGTCGGCGGGCGGGCCTCACCTCACCGACCGGAGGTACTATGTCAAAAGCAGAATATGAATTCGACAACATCGCGCCGATGCAGCGCAATCGCGAGATCGAAGGCGAGAAGGGCACGGAGCTGGGCTTGCCCGGCGGCATCACCTTTACGGTGCTGGCCGCGTCCGATGGCAACCCGCGATGGCGGAACCGTTCCGACGAGATTTCGGCCGAGCTCAACAGGCTCCGCAATGCCCGCGCACCGAGCGAGCGGGTGCGAAAGTACCTTGCGACGATTTACTCGCAGTGCCTGGTGATCGGGTGGTCTGGCGTCAAAAGCAAGGGCGTCCAAATTCCGTTTTCGCCCGAGGCGTGTGCGGCCTTCCTGATGGCCGCCGACGATGCCTATGCCATTGTCGATGGCGTGGTTTACGAATCGAAAAACTACCGCGGCGCTCGCATCGAAGCCACGGTCGAAGCCGCAAAAAACTGATTAGGTGGGATGGCGACAACGCCGGCCAGCTTCGCGGCTGGACGGATCGCGCGGACAAGGGCGACGAAGAGGCCGTTGACCGCCTGCTATCCCGCCCGAGCCTAACGAGCGATGCCGCGCTGTACTGGTCGGCCTTCCTCACTCTTGCACGCGATCGGCCGCACGAGTCCATTTCGATGGGCATGGCGGGCGGCCTCTCGCTTCCAAGGCCGGTGCCGCTGGAAGCGATCCGCCGCGAGGGTCTGCGCCTCGGCCATCAAGGCGAGGGCCTCGAGGATTTCGTTACCATCGTGGCGCGCATTGACGACTTCCACGTCGAGATCGAAGTGCGCCGCGCCGCCGACGAAGCCAAAGCCTCTGCGGCTCGGTCGCGGTCGAAAAAGTAACGGGTGATCAATGGCCGAAGATAAAAGGATCATCTATCTAGAAATCAACGCCTCAAAGGCCGTCGAGGGCTCGGCTGCGGCTACTCGCGCGCTTGAGCAAATCGAGGCGCAGACCGGCAAGGCGGCGGCTGCCCTCGAGAAAATGGAGAGCGGCTTTGATGTGGCTGCGTTGGTGGCCAAGGCGCTCATCGCCGTCAAGGTTGTGCACGACATCGCGGATAAAATGCTCGGCCTCTTCAAAGCCGCCCGCGATTCGGCCTCCGCCATCAGCGACTTCTCCGAGCAGCTGGGCGTCAGCAACAAGTTCGTCCAGGCTAGCATGTTCTCGGCTGCCCAGCATACGGTGGCGATCGACAAGCTGAGCGTGGGCTACACCAAGGCCTCGCAGGTGATCGGCCAGGCCGCCCAGGGCCAGAAGGGCTCGGTCGAGATGTTCGACCAGCTGGGCGTGAAGCTGCTCAGCGCCGGCGGCAAGCTGCGTTCGACCGAGGTCATCCTGCAGGAATCGGCCGCCGCCATCCTGAAGATCGAGGATCCGGCGCGCCGCGTCACGGCGATGATCGAGCTGTTCGGCAAGTCGGGCGCCCAGCTCATCCCGATGCTGGCGGACATCGCGGCCGGCGCCGAGGCCATGGGCGCCAAGGCCGCCGCCGCCGGGGCGATGATTGACGACAAGGTCATCAAGCAGCTCGCCGCGCTCAAGTCGCACGCCGAGGAGTCGGCCCTGAAGTGGAACGCCCTGGTCGCCACGCTGGGCGCGCCGATCGCCACCTCCGCCATGGAGGCGGTGGACCGGATCCTGGGCAGCATCCTCGGCAAGCTGAAGGAGATGGAAGCGCAGCGCGCGCAATCGGAGCATGGCGTGCTTCCCGAATCCGATTTAAAGATGGTGCAAGACAACGCGGCCAGAGCAAACGCTCAGCTCGCAAAAGAAAGCGAAATTATTCCGGGCGTTAGCACTGGTCCTCGCGCTATCACAATAGAGAGGGCGCGTCGCGCGAACCTAGCGCTGAAGAATGCAACGGCGAACGCTGGCGCTGTCGATGACCCTGCTGAACGCGCGCGTGTCGTTCAAGATCAGTACGCCACCCAGCTCGTGGTCTCCGGGACTTTTGCCCCGACCGAGAAGATCGACCCCGATGGCGCGAAAAACCCGGCCATCAAAGGCGCCGGCCAGGGCGAGGCCGACAAATACGCGAAGCTTGTTGAACAGCTCACATTGGCCGCCGACGCTCAGGACAAAATGACCGCTGCCGCACGCAGTGGCGACGTGGCATTCCAGGATCAGGAGATCAAACTTAAGGCGGCAGAAAAAGCCTTTGGCATTTATGGTCAGGCGCTTGCTGCCACCGACCCGCGCCTACAGAAGATCGAGGAGCTCATCAGCCGCGACACGATGGGCAAGGCAGCGCAGTCCTACGTTACAGCCACCACTGAAATCGAAAAACAAAACGAAGTCCTAGAAGCCGAAATCAGGCTTATTAACGCCACCATTCCGGCGCGCGCCGCCGAGATTGCTTTAATCAAAGCAAAACAGGACGCCGACAAGGCCGGGAAGGCGCTGACACCTCAAGACGTGGACGGGCGTCGTATTGCAATCGAACAAAACGAGCGCCTCAAAGCCCAAGGCGAGGAGCTCCGCAAGGCCAACGAGCTGTGGACTGCGCCGCTCAAGAGCGCGCTTGAAAGCATTCAGCGCGTCGGCGCCGATGCTTTTGAGCAGATGCTGACGAACGGTAACTTTACGTTTCAGAGCCTGGGCGACACCTTTAAGAAAATCGTCATCCGCATGGCTGCCGAGTTCATGGCGCTGGCGACAATTCGGCCGGTGATGTCGGTGCTGGTCAACGCGGTATCGCCCGGCATGGCCTCAAGCATGGGGCTGGGCGGTAGCGGCGGTGGTGGTGGTGGTATTTCGATGCCGTCAATGGGCGGCGGCGGCGGCGGTGGTGGCTTGTTCGGAAATTTGTTTGGCGGCGGCGGAAGCGGCTCCAGCATTAGCGGGATGTGGGATACGGCAAGTCGCGGAAACGGTGTGGGCGGGTTATTTCAAGGCGCAGTTCCAACGGAAGCGGGCGTGATGGGGCCGCAAATGCCGGGCGCGCTCAATGCTGGGAGTGGCCTGGAAATGGGCAGCTTCGGCATGGGTAATGCGATGAGCGCCGTAGGCGTTGGCATGGGCGCCTACACATTAGCCACCGCCAACGGCAGCACGGGAAAAACTATTGCCGGCGCCGGCCAGATGATCGGCAGCGCGCTGATGATGATTCCGACGCCATGGACCATGGCAGCGGGCGCGATCATCAGCATGGCGTCTCAGTTCGCTCCTATGTTGTTTCCTGACGCGGAAAAACGCACCTCCAGCCAAACAAACGCGTCGCTGCGCTATGGATCCGGTGGCTACGGCACTACCGGCGGCGCATGGGGACCGGGTGCCAATGTCAGTCAATCGCAATCTGCGCTTGGATCGTTGGGCGGGAACATTTCCAAAGTCTTTGGTTTGCTCGGCGGCGTGAAAGATCAAAATAAAGTTTGGGGCATGGACGCCTCGAGCTGGACCGAGTCCGGCAGTAATTGGAGCTACACGTCTCAAGCAACAGATCTGGTCGATCCGAGAGGTAATCGAAGCGCCTGGCGGATGAACGAAAGCAACATGTACGACACCGCGTCGGCGCAGGTCGCGATGCGATCAATCCTTGAGGGCGCCGTAGGTACAATCTCGGATAATATGCGGACCGCCGTGACCGCCATGCTGCCTGCAACGACGACATTGCAGGATGTCGCCAAGGGCGTTGTCTTTGTCACAGACACATACGATCAACTTGGAAAAGCCATTGCGACCATTCGGCCAAGCTTTGAGAATCTCAATAAACAATTCATCGACATGGCCGATACGGCTACAGCACTCGGGCTGTCGCTGGCACCAGTAAACGCGGAGCGGGCCAAACAAACAACGCGCCTTGCGAACGACTTTGTTGACGGCATGTTGAATCCCCTGGCGGTCCAGTTGCGCGCCTTTGACGATCAGCGCTCGCAGTCATTGGCCAGCGCTGAATACATCCGCGACAACGTGAAAGACGTTTACGTCGATATTGCCAAAATCACCGAGTACTGGAACCGCAAGAGGATCGACCTCGAGGCGCAATATCAGGAGGCATCGGTAGGCCAGTTGCAGGCGCTCATCCGCCGGCTCACCTACGGCGATCTTGCTAACGCTTCGCCGGATACGTCCTACACCGGCACGCGCGGCACCTACAATGCAACGCTTGCCCAGGCCCGCGCCGGCAGCGGTGTGGCGCTCAACAATCTTGCCGGCACGGCCGAATCATTTGCAGGCTCGGCGCGCTCTTTCTTTGCGAGCGGGCCGGAATATGCCGCTATTGTCGTTCAGCTTCGTCGCGACCTGCTTGAGGTAATGGGCGGCGGGGCTAACGCACCGGCGAGCGGGGCGGCGAACGACGCTCAGACCAACGCGCTCGCGCAGCAGTTCGCCGAATTGATGAGCGCTTTTCAGATTTCGCAGGCCAACAGTGCGGCGTTGCAAAACAAGGTTTCCGAGTTGACCGCTCAATTGCAGCGGACGGCCTAGACCGTGGCCGAGGTTGTCTACCATGGCGGCCCGCCGTTTCCGTTCGGCACGATCGCGCGCGATGTTGCGCGCGCTTTTATCCTCTATACCGGCGTCGATCCGGCGAACCTGGGCGCGCATGAAGGCAAAGGCTATCTGCTGTCGCTCGCGCCCTTCGATGCCGAACTCACGATTGATTTGCCGGGGCCGCCGCTGCCGTTCGGCTGCATCGATCGGCGGACGGCCCGCTATTTCACCAGCCAGGGCCGAGCGGCGACCATTTATCCGGCGGCTACCGGCAACGCGGCACGGTCGAGCGTGGCGACAGATACGCCTGCCTCAACGTGGGTGCCCGGCAAGCTTTCGGGCGCCTTCAACTATCAAATCTCGCTGTTTTCCGGAGCAGACCCTACCGGCGGCGGCTCGGCCACGGTGGGCATATTTGAGCTGATTGACCCGGACGGCGAGCTGGACGACCTGCGGACGCTCGGATGGGACGGCGCGCCGATTGAATTAAAGCGCGGCGAACCAGAGGCTCTCTTTAACACCTTCTCGACGGTGGCAAAGCTCACCACGGCTGGCCTGCGCTACAACACGCGGAAGAAAGAAATCCTCCTGCGCGATCTTACGCACCAGCTCACCCAGGGCGAGCTGCATGGCCAGCGCTACGGCGGCACTGGCGGCTTCGATGGTGATGCCTCGCTAGCCGGCCGCATCAAGCCGATTGCGATGGGCGACGTGTTCAATATCTCGCCGGTGCTCATCAACGCCACCGGCCTCATCTATCAAGTCTCGTGCACCTCGGTCCTGGCCATCGACGCGGTGAAGGATGGCGGCGCGGCGCTGGCCGCCGATTCCGACTATGCAACATATGCGCTTCTTGCTGCTGCATCGGTGAGCGCGGGACACTTCGCGACGTGCAAAGCGCTCGGCCTCTTCAAGCTCGGCGCGACGCCGGTTTTCGTCATTACCGCCGATGCGCGCGGCGACAACGACACCATTAACGGCATCACCTATCCGCACACGCGGGCATCGATCGCTCGGCGCATCGCCACCGGCCGCGGCAACATTCGCTTAAGCGACCCGGCGGAAATCGACCTCGCGGCTTTCGAGTATCTGGAGCAATACCAATCCGCGACGCTGGGCTATTTCTGGGACGGCGAAATAAGCAAGGCCGCAGCTATTGCCGAAGTCATGGCCGGGTGCCTCGGCTGGTGGACGATGCGGATCAGCGGCAAGCTCGCCGTTGGCCAACTCGAAGACCCTGCAACCGCCGTGCCGCTTTTCGCGCTTGCCTATCCTTCGGCCGCCAACGACACCGAATCGCGCCTCGATGAGCCTGCGATGACCGACTACAGGCCGCCGCGTCGTGCAACGCTGATGGGCTGGCGTCGGAATTACACGCCGATGAGCGCCAACCAGATTGCCGGCGCGGCTGCGGCCGATGCTGCTATTCTCCAGGCTGCCTCGCGCCTCGTCACTGCGGATGACCCCTGGGTGAGCTCGGGCTATCCCACCGCGCCTGTAGTTACGGTCGCGGGCGGCTTTTCAAGCCAATCAGCCGCGACCTTGGAAGCCAACCGCCAAATGCGGCTGCTCCGCACGCGGCGCGAAGTCTTCGAAATCCCGGCCGTGCTCGATCCCTTCGGAGACTACGCCGGCCGCGTTATCAGCATCACCGATGCGGAGCGCCTCGGCCTGGGCTCGGCATGGCGCGGCTTTTGTTCCGGTGTCGCCGTCAACGGCGGCGCTAAAATCATTCTGAAGTTGTGGGGCTGAACGATGGCAAATGTAGTCATCCTCTCGCCCACTCTTTCGGATGCGGCCACCCTCGCCGCGTCGTCAGAGGTCGCCACGTTGCCCGCCACAAACCTGCAAACGCTTCAACCAAAACGGAAGTGGCGCTCGGGCGCAAGCCTTACGCCGTACCTCACGCTGGATTTCGGCGCCGCCGGGGCGGCCTGTAACGGTCTTGGTGTTATCGGCCACAATCTTACTTCTGCTGCCACCATTCGTGTTCGCGGAAAAGCAACATCCAACGTCACGGTATCGCCTGCCGTGGACACGGGGGCGGTGTCAGCGTGGCCGGCAACCGGCAAGCCTTCGGATGCCTACTGGCCTCAGTTCCTTGCCTGGCTTTCTTGGTCGAATAGCATCGCGTATCGCTACTGGCGCGTTGATTTTTCCGATGGCGCAAACCCTGCCGGCTACATCGAGGCGGGCCGGCTCATGCTTGGCGCGTATTGGCAGCCCACCTTCAACTTCAATCTAGGCGGCACGCCGCTTGGCTTCGATCAAATCGACGTGCAGACCCGCACCGATTACGGCGAGCTTTTCACCGAACGGCGCCAGCGCTCGGCCGCGCGGCGTATGTCGTTGCAGATCAGCGCGAGCGACAAGCGCGAGACGCTCGACGGCGTGGCCGAAATCCAACGGCTCCGCGGCGGCCACGGCGACGTGATCGTTTGCCTCGATCCCAACGCCACAACAGACTTTCACCGATTCTCAATGCAGGCGGTATTCACTTCGCCGCAGGAGCATCAAATTGTTCCGCAGTTCAACGGCGGCGACGTGATGTTCACCGTGGCCCTTCCTCTTCGCGAAGTAATCTAGGAGCCGATTATGTTTGGCGAAAAAACACTAGCTAGCAGCAACATTACCGGCACCGGCGCCTATACACTTGATGCTGCGGTGGGCTCGTTCAAGTCCTGGCGCTCACAGTTCGCTGACCTTTCACAAGTTTTTTACTGCGCCGAGAACAGCGACGGCACGATCTGGGAGATCGGCTACGGCACGCTCACTTACAGCTCGCCCGATACCGTCGCACGCACGCTAATCGCTTCAAGCACCGGCTCGCTTATCGTGTGGGTATTAGCTGACGCGCCGATTTATGTTTATTCCGCGCCGACCGCCGCCGCGCTTACGCATTTGATAAAAGGCGGGATCAACACGACGCGGCCGGCGTGGTTGCAGGCGGGCGGGCAGTGGCTCGACTACACGCTCGGCCTCGGGGTCACGTGGGTCAAAAACCGCTGGACCGGCACCGTCAACATTGAGGACGGGCGATATGATATTGCGGCCGGAATCTTCACGCCGAGCCCGCGAAACAAGTGGGTGGACAACGGCGCCGCTGGCCTCACGATGGCGACGACGCACGTTGGACAAATAATCCTCTTCGATTGCTCGGCGGCGGCGCGCACCTTCACCGCCCTGGCCGGGGCGACCGCCGGCATAGGCCACGGCTTCAGCGTTTGGGTGATGGGCTACGGCAGCACGACCAACGGCGTGGTGATCGCGCCGAATGGATCCGAGAAGATCGACCAGGGCGCAGCCGCTGCCTCGCTCACGATCCCGCCAAACAGGCTCACGCGCCTGTCCTGGGACGGCGCCAAGCTGCAATGGCGCACCGACTACACGCCGGCCCCGGCCTATGCCGGCGTGCGGCAGACGGTGGCCGCCGGCCCGGTCGATACAGCCGGGCTGCCGACCTTCCTGCCGTCGACATCGGCATCGTTGACCCTCACCGGCCAGAACGTGACGAGCAGCGCGCCTCTCGTGGCGGCCTCGGCTGCCGGATGGAGCGTGATGGGTCAGCCGATCGACTATGTCGGATCGAGCACGGCCAACCCCGTATGGACCGGCCTTGCCGCCAACCGTGCAGCAGCAACTCCGAATTTCATTTATGCCACAATCGCGGCTGGCGTCTTTGCCTATGCATCGACCACCGTCGCTCCGCTCTATCAGTCGGGCGGAACGCCTGCCGTCACCTCCGGGCAAATCACGTTCAATATTTCCGAAATGAAATGCTATCTTGGCAACGGTGTCACCGCGCCGCAGGTTGCGCTTGTTGTATTCGGTGAGGCCGCAACCGACGCCACGACAGTGATCTCGACCGTGGCCTATGCGTACAACGGCCGATATCAGTCTGCCTTCGCGGCAACGCTGCCGGCGATTGGCACGTTCACTTCGGCGAATCACAATATCGGCGTTGTGCCGCAGTTTCGGAAGTTCGCCATCCGCTGCAACACCATTGATCGCGGCTACGCGGTTGGTGATGTGCTGATGAATGACGACCTCGGCGCCTACGACGGAGGAAACGAAATCCCGCTGGCTATAATGACGACCAGTAAACTCATCGGAATTACTGCTGGTTCAAATCAGGCATTTAACGCGATGACCAAAATTACCGGCACTGTCGTCGGTACGCTCACTCTCGCGAGCTGGGATTATCAGTTCATCGCTAGCAGGCAGTGGTAGCCATGGCCGACCTGAACGATCCGCTGCCGGGCTCTGGCGTATCGTTTTGGACGATGGCCGCCGCTGCCGTGGGCTCGCTGCTGACGCTAAGGACGCTTGTCGATTCGACGCCGTTAACGCGTGCTATTGCCGTGATCTCGTCCTGGGGCTTGAGCTTTTTCGCGACGCCCGGCGTCACTGAATGGCTGGGAGCCAGTCACAAGCAGGAGCGCATTTTGGCGCTGGTGATTGCGTTTCTTGGCGCCAACATTTTGGCCGGCCTCGGCACCTTCGGCGAGAAGTGGCGGCAGGATCCGCAGGCCGCGTTTGCCTGGCTGTGGTCGCTATGGCGCGGGCCGCCGCGGTGATCGCGGTGTGGTTGATCCAGCTCGCCTACATCGCAATATGCCTCGCCGGCATGTTCGCCATCTTCGCCCTACAGCGCGGCCGTCACCGCTGCGCCTGTGCGCTGCTATGGTGGACCTACACCGCGCTGGCTGGCGCACTCGCGTGGGAAGCGATCGACGCCTGGAAATACGCGCCGCCTGGCTGGCCGGCGTCGCGCTGGATACTGATTCCGACGATTGTGACCGTATTGATTTGGGCGGCGGTGAACGATCGGCGAGGTCGAGATGCGACTTAGCGATCATTTCACCTTAGCGGAACTTTGCGCTTCGCAGACCGCCGCTCGCCTGGGCATCGACAACACGCCATCGCCCGAGATGGTGGACGCGCTCCGCCGCACGGCTCAATTGCTTGAAAAAGTCCGCGCGCTTCTCGGCAAGCCGATCCTGGTGTCGAGCGGCTATCGCGCGCCACTGGTCAACCGCGCCGTGGGCGGTGCCGCCAACAGCGCCCACATGCTGGGCTGCGCCGCCGACTTCTCTTGCCCCGCCTTCGGCTCGCCCCTTGAGGTTGCCCGCGAGATCGCCCAAAGCGACATCGTTTTCGACCAGCTTATCCACGAGTTCCGCGCGTGGGTACACATCGCCTGGTCGCCGCAGCCGCGCCGCATGGTGCTCACCATCGACGGCGCCGGCACGCGGCACGGGCTTGAGTGATGCTTGCGGCTGCCTTGCCGGTGCTCGGTTTCATCCGGCGCAATTGGTCGCTGCTGCTGCTCGCGGGCGTCGCGGCCTGGGGTGCCTGGCAGTATCTCGGCCGCACTGAAGCGGAGGCCGAGCTCGCCAATCAAAAGCTCCAAATCGCCACCGACGCCAACGCCACATGGCTTGAGCTTGAGGACAAGCGGCGGGCCTTTGAGGCCAGCGTGCTTGCCGGCCTCGATCGGCTCAACGCCGACGTGGCCGCCATCCACGCCAGCAATCAGCAGTTTCGCGCCAGGGTGAACGCCAATGCGAACAGCAACCGCCCTCTTGATCCTGCCGAGCTTGATGCTCTCGGCCTGCTTGCCCGATTTAATAGTGACCCGGCCGGTGGGCGTCCCGTTCGCCCTGCCGTCGCACCTCCGCGCGTGCGCTGAAAAACTTGGCGTCACGGATCCGGCAACCGTCAAAACGGTCGGTCAGCTAATGGTCGCCTACGGTGACGAGCGGGCCAGCACGGCCGAGCTGCGGACCTGCCACGCCGAGATCGTGCGGCTGGTTGACTTGCACAATGCGGCCATGAATTCGGGCCGGTTGGCGCCCAAATGACCGCCCGCGCCGTCGCCACGGCAGTCGTCGTCGCGCTTGCAATATGGGCGGTGGCGGTGGCGCTCGGGCGGCCTGTTCGCGCGCACGGGCCGTATAGCGATTGGACCGCTCCAGACAATCCCGCTTTATCGTGCTGCGACAACACCGACTGTCGGCCGACGAGAGCCTACATGGGCGACGATGGCCTGTGGCGCGCGTGGGACGGCATCAACTGGCTGACCGTGCCGCCCGGCCGCGTGCTGCCGACTGACTATGCCGGCGATGGGCGAAATCACCTCTGCGAGAAGATGGGCGCGGTTTACTGTTTCACGCCAGCCCAGCCGAGAGGCTAGGGGCGCGGCAGCTTCCGCCGCACCGTTGCCATAACCATGCGACGGTCACGCAACAGCGCGCGAATGTCGGCCCACGCGCTGGGCGGCACGTCATGCGATCCCAAATCCCATCGACGCACGGTGCGATCCGCAACGCCTATCGCGCGGGCCATTTCTGACTGCCAGCGAGGGCCGAATAAAGCCTCGCCGGCCTCGCGGAAAAGAGAGGCGGTCATTGGTCACTTTTTGCACGAGCGAGAACGTCATCGATCACATCCGAGGACAGTTCAGTTGTTTTGAACTCTTTGCGTTCGGCGATCAGGTAATCGGCGGCGCGGCCCAAAATCCGGTCGTATTGATCGTCGCCAAAAACAAATTCATCGTCCGAAGCGATGTCGTATTCCCGCAGCCAGTCGATAATGTTGCTGCGTTCGTCACTGTAAATCAGGACGCCATTGTAGAGCAGATCGTCCTTTTCAACTTGCGAGCGTTCAATGGTGTTCATGCGGGTCATCTCTCAGGCCTCCTGCGGCACGGTGACGAGGATGTATTCGCGCTGGTCGTCCTCCCAGCGCGGCGCGAGATCCCAGCCGTGCAGCCCGCGCTGTGCGGCCACGTCGGCGGCGGCAGCGGTGAGGCAGTCGTCATAGTCCTCGTATTTCACAGCAGCGATGCGGATTGTGTCGATGACGGTCATGTTAGCGGGCCTCTTGCGAGGTGGTGGAACCGATCTCCACGATCCCGCTCTCGCGGCCCGCGTCGAACTCCGCGAGAATCCGCTCCCCGAGATTCTGGCGATGATCGGCGCGGTCGTCCTCGCCGTCCTCGGTGGAGATGCCCTCCGCCGCGCACATCGCGCGGTACAGGTCGTTGAGGTTTGCGAGGTCGGCTGCGCTGTAGCCCTCGGTATTGTCGTCGCGAAAATAGTTGGTCATTTGTCCGGGCCTCCTGCCCTTGATCTGCCGGGCCTGATTGCCCTGTGCATGTCCAGTATTTAGGACACGGCGCGGCGGATTGCAAGCGCGGCGAACAGTAATTTTATTGCGTATTCAGAAATCGCGCTGGAGTCATTCCCTGCACGATCCGGCCGGCTCCGGTCTGGCTCCGGTCGGCGTTTCCTCCCCCACCTGGCCCGCTGCCCATCGGAGTGGCGGGCCTTTTTTGCGTTTGGGGTACAGCTTCCGCGCGTATCCGGTTCGCCAAACCTCCTAGAACACAATGGTGACATCGGCTGGCCGAACTTCAGCTAAGTCTCTGATAAACCACGGTTTCGCGGCATCATGATCATGTAGAAGGTGACAATCATTTCAACGGCTTGGTCCTAAGGGGAGACAAAGGTTCGCCAATAGGTTCGCCACCGACAACCTTGAGGCGAGGCCGAAGCCGATTGCTGACCTTGTTGAATGCCGATTTTGCCATGGTCTCCTGGGCCGCTTCCCGCGAATAAAGCTCGGCGTGCGCGATGGCATCGTGGCCCAGCGCGTCCATCAATTCGCGCGTGGTGGCGCCTTCCTCGGCCAGCAGCTTGCCCAACGTCTTGCGGAGGCCATGAATGCTGGTGCCCTTGAGTCCGGCGCGCTCGGTCCAGCGCCGCCAGTCGTTGGTTAGGCCCTCGGCCGATCGCGCGCTGCCATCCTCGAGGGCGAGCACCGTGTCGCCCCGCCGTGCCGTGGCCTCGAGGACCGCGCGCAGATGGGGAAGCACGGGCAAGCGCAGGCGCTTTCCGGTCTTTTGCTGGGTGAGGGCGAGTTGCTGGCTGCCTTTGGTGCCGGTGAAGTCGCTCCACCTGATTCGCACCAGGTCGCCGCGGCGCTGGCCGGTATAGAGGGCGAGGGCATAGATGGTCCGCTGCATCGTGCCGAGCGGGAAGTGCGCCTCGAACTCCGCCCGCTCGGCATCGGTCCAGGCGCGGTGGCCGTCGATCTTGGGCGCGTAGCGCAGCCGGTGGGTCGGATCGTGCAGGATCCATTCTTGGTCGAGCGCGACCACGATCATTTTGCGCAGCGTCACCAGCACGTCGGAACCGGCGTGTGGGCGATCGGCCATCGAGGCCAGCAAGTCCTTGATGTGCCGGCGCTTGAGGTCGGCCACTGGCACGTCGGCGTAGGTGGTCGGATGGGGCGGCGCGACCTGCATGTCCAGGAACCGCTCGGCCCGCGCGATATACTGAGCCTTGGAGGTCGACCGCAGGGCCGTCCATTCCAGGCCCTGAACATGCAGGCGCCAGGCAGCCTTGAGGGTGCGGGGCAGGGCATGGTTCGGATGACGGACCACTTGGGCCCGTATTGGCTGGCCCTCCAGAGCGGCAGAATAGGCTGCTTCGAAGGCTTTCTCGCCTGGATGGCCCTGGAGTGCCACGACGAGGCCCTTGCGCCTGTAGCGCCACCGTAGGGTGCCGTGGCGGTCCTTGTAGGACGAGAGGTAGGGGCGGTTCATGCCGGGACGTTACCGGCCGCCGCCGACCATCCGCAAGCGGTCGATAAAATTGCCGCCGGCGCTCTCATCAAGCTCGGTGAAAGCGGCTTCCAGCTTGAGCCGGTCCCAGATCACTCGCTTGCCGACCCGGAGCGGGCGAGGCATCCGGCCTTCCTCGACCAGCTTGTCGAAGGTCGACGGGCTAACGCCAACGTAGCGGGCAGCCTCCTCCCGGCTGAGGCCGCGCGGCGGGTAGGGAATCGTGTCGGGGGCGGTCACGTCCTGCGCCCTCGTGGCTCACGCGGCCACGGACACGGCTGCGGCTGATACGAAAGCGCGCCTGGTCCGGTCAGCATGTCACTCATCGCCCGCCTCCTGCTCGTCTGCCCAGTCGGCCCACGCAATGAGGGCAGCGGCCAGCGCTCGCGCCTCGAGGTCGCGGGTCATGGCTTCCCCTTCGCGGCGTCGATCCGCTCGGCCATCAATTTGAGGAGGCTTTCCAGTGACGCATGAGTTTCTATCGCGCACATTAGAAATGCCCGCGCGTCGCCGTTGATCGGCACGTCGATGACGATGGTTTCATCGTACTTCGTGCGGATGGAAATAATGGCCGCCCGCCCGCCTAACAGCTTCGCCAATTCGCGAACGGACTCTTTGATCGTGGCCGTCGTTTCGTCGGCAAAGCGGCGCGCGTGACGATCAGCCATCGGGGTTCTCCTTGGTGAGGGCGGCTTTGATGACGGCGGCGTGGCGCAGAGTGTCGTCCATCTCACTCATCAATCGTCTCCTGCTCGTCTGCCCAGACCGCCCACGCGGCGAGCGCGGCGGCAAGCACCCGCGCCTCTCGCACGTCGGTTCGGCGGAACTCTAATTCGTACAGGTGTAAATTTTCGCCCGACCCTTGGGTACACACTATGACCATGGACCCATCGGAAAACCCCGGATGAGGCCCGACTTCGATTGTCGTCTCGGATTCAGTGTAGGCAATATCAACACGCGCCGTCGCGACGGTTTCGTCGGGGTCGCGGTAAAGCGCATCTATAATCCTGGCAATGGATGTCATGGCTCGATCCTCGGCCACGGCTGCGGCTGATAGGAGTCGCCATCAATTCCGACTGTCACATCCTCGCCGGCCGCCGCGCGGTCGATCAGCTCTTTGATCGCTGCCACGGCCTTAACGCCAACATTTGTTGCCCGCCACCATTTCCGCTCGCCCATGTCGGCCAGCTCGCCAAGCGTCATGCCGGCCCACTCGTGCCCGGAGGGATATTTTGGATCACGCGGCGGCACCGAATGTGCAAACAGCACCATTGCATTGCGCGAGCTGGCGGCGAGGCGCCAGTTGACGCGGTCGAGCGGGATTGTGCGCCACGGCTGCTCATCGCTCATTTGTAATCCTCCAGCCCTGCGATGCTCAGCAGCTTGTCGGTAAGGCGTTTGTTTTGTGCGTCCTGGAAGTCCATTGAGTTGGCGGCCATGTGCAGAAAAGTCCGGTCGCCCTCGTCGGAGGTGCGGTCGGCAATCGCGCGCAGGCGCTCGGCCATAATGTTATCGCTCATCTGTGTCTCCTTTGCGCGGTCGGCCGCATACTGTTCTGCAGAGATGCGCGGGTACATGGTCATGGTGCCGCCCGCAACAACGTCGCGACATAAGCCACTAGCTCTGCACGTCGCGCGGCCATCTGGCCCTTGGGCGCAGCGCGCAGGCGCAGAAGCAAGCGTTTGTGCTTGGC
>Ga0209596_1000929_pt1 | contig 25928 bp, 64 predicted proteins | sample M_130807_MF_Meta_FD_187314 | JGI IMG/M metagenome (GOLD analysis project Ga0209596, IMG submission 187314) | Freshwater microbial communities from Lake Montjoie, Canada to study carbon cycling - M_130807_MF_MetaG (SPAdes) (version 2) | ecosystem: Environmental > Aquatic > Freshwater > Lake... | reverse complement strand
ACACCATTAGAATATAACTTTGGATTGCATGATGTAAAAGACCCATTCACATTACTGAACTATTTGAAAGAGGTATTGTATGATTGGGATAATGTAACAAACAAATAAGTTATGAGAGGTAAAGTAATATTCATAGATATAGACGGCCCATTATCGTGGGGCAATTGGGGAGATGGTAAAGTGAAAATAATGGAAGGAACGATGAATGAGTTTACAATACCTTACGCATGGGACAAAGCTGAGTGTGATGCATTAAATGAAATCATAAAACAAACCGATGCAAGATTGGTAGTATCGTCTGACTGGAAAAAGCATTATGGTTTTACTCAGTTGAGTATGATATTTGAACACTATGGTATTGGTAGGTGGAACTTATTAGATACCACTACACATTTCAATCCCAAAAAGAAAATGAGTTCATCGTTAGAATGGGATAGAGCATGTGAGATTGAAATGTGGGTTAAGTCATTCAAACCTACCAATTGGATTTCTATTGATGATATGCAATTAAACTTTGGATATAAATCATTAGGTATTCCACAATGGAGGCATGTACAAGTTGATGGTGATTTTGGATATGGTGGTAAATTAAGAGATAAGGTTGATGAATGTATAACAAAATTAAATAGATAATGAGAAAAATAATAAACAAAAGTCCAAGTAGATTAATTGATATGGAGTTTAACATTCCTATATTCAACGCAAAGTCACAAATGTATACATGTATTGATGTTAGTGAAATAGAAACCTCACCTACGGGTAAAGATTACACTATTTCTTTAAGTGAAGTAAAACGTGGATTTTCAGTTCCAGAAAGAATAAATATTGATATGTTTATACCAATTGATGGAAATGGTGGACTTGCTCATGTAACAATGAATGAGGTACACCCAAAACGTGGTGATGTTAAATTAGCACAGACACTTACTCCCAAAGAAAACATAACTACTTTGGAAGGACTTAAAAAAGTATTTTACGAAATGGCAAAATCAATATAATATGTTACACATTAAAAATCCAAACGATATAAAAGGAATGAATTTTGTTAATCATAGATACACACTATTAAGTGTTGAAATATATTATGAAAAATATAGATTTGCATTTAAGGAAATTAGTAACTGGGTATATATTGATGTATATAGATACCCGAAATGGGATAGTGAACAAAATGTAAATATGTATAGAGTTGATAATGGTAAATTTGACAACCATTGGATATCAGCTAAATACTTTGGAAAAATTAAAAATATGAAATTTACATTTACTCAAGCATTAAAAGATTTATAGTATGTTAACAATAAAGAATATAGATAAGGTAATAAATATGACCTGTTATGGTAGAGACATTTATCATGTAAGAACTACAACGAATACAATAGGTGAACATGCGTATGTATTTGAATTTGACTTAATTGATGGTAGTGGTGTAGGTGGATGGGGAACACCAAAAGAAGTTCATTTAATTCGTAATGAATATAATGGAACATACAGATTATTTTGTATGGGATTACAAGTAGCAACGGAACGGAGAATTGAAATATCAGAAGTAAAATGTTTGACATCGTTATTAGTTGAAATATCCGAAGTCTTACGAAAAACAAAATATTGGTGGGAACATTCAAACTTACAAAATAAATAATATGTTAATAATAAACAATATAGAAAAATTAAACAACAAAACAATTGGTGCATGGAGAGTTGCAGGTGTAGAAATAGATTATCAAAGAACAAGTCTATCTCCAGACCGCAGTTATACTATTCGTTTAAGTAGAAGTGGTGCGGCAGTAGGTGCAGCAATCATTATTGAAAGAGAAGCCGGCCAATTTGGTTACAATGTTTCGGTATGTTATGAAGATTACGATAATGTAATTTCAATAAATGCTGTGGGTGAAAAAGAATTAAAAAATAAAGATGTTTTCCTTTCCCTGATGAGAGGAATTTTAGATGCAGAATATAATAAAATAAAATAATATGAAGTTAGAAACAATATACAAAAAGACAAAGACAGGGGCAACACAAGAGTGGACAATTGAAGTAGTAGGTAATAAATACCGAACACATAGTGGACAAGTTGGTGGTATAATTACGACAAACGAATGGACAATAGTGTATGGTAAGAATACCGGTAAGTTAAACGAAACTACCGATAAGGAACAAACGATGAAAGAAGCAGTTGCAAAGAGAACAAAGAAATTAGAGAGTGGTTACTTTGAGAACATTAAACACATAAACAAAACACAATACTTTGAACCAATGTTGGCGAGTAAGTGGGAGGATAGTAAAGATAAAATTACATACCCAATATTCTCACAACCAAAATTGGATGGTATTAGATGTATCGTTACAAAGGATGGTATGTTTAGTCGTAATGGTAAACCAATCATTTCGGCACCACACATTAGAGAAAGTTTAAGTGAAGTATTTGATGTATATCCTGAATTGATATTGGATGGTGAGTTATATGCTGACAAGTTCGCAAATGACTTTAATAAGATTGTATCGTTGGTAAAGAAAACAAAACCAACCGATGCTGACTTAAAAGAAAGTAAAAAGAATATTCAGTATTGGATTTACGATTTACCAGATAACGATATTCAATTTAGTGATAGATGTGATAGATTGCATGATTTGTTTAATACATTTGACTCATTCAGTAAACATTGTATTGAAGTAGAAACTACATTATGTAATAGTGAAGATGATGTTATAGATTTGTATGAGGGTTATGTAGATGCTGGATTTGAAGGGCAGATGTTAAGAACAAATGGTAAGTATGAGAACAAACGAAGTAAATTCTTAATGAAGCATAAATCATTCATAGATGAAGAATATACCATTATAGGTGTTTGTGAGGGTGAAGGTAATAAAACTAATATGGTGGGTTATATGACCTTTGAAACGGCAGATGGCAAACCTTTTAAGTCTAATGTGAAAGCAACCTTTGAAGAGAGTGAAGAAATGTTTAGAAATAAGAAACAATTGATAGGGAAGCAGGCAACGATTAAGTATTTTAATTTGACGCCGGATGGAATACCTCGTTTTCCGTATGTTATCAATATTGACCGAGAAAGTTATGAATAGTTATCATATAACAAAAATTTATATATAACCTCAAAACACCCCTTTTTATAACTTATTGCAAGTCAACGAGTTATGAATGGGGGTTTTTTCTATGTATAACTCGTTGATATGAGTACCTATATAATCAAAAATTCTTTATTAGAAATCAATGAGTTACATATGGTACTTTTTTACTATGCCATAACTCGTTGATAATCAATAATAATTCTTTCCTTAATATTTGGCCAGTACCCTAAATTGTCGTATCTTTATGTATTGGGTTGAAAAAGTACCCTATCACATTAAAAAAATATATAATATGAGTATGAAATTTACAACAATTGGTTCTGCGAAAAAATTGACCAAACTATCTTATTTAGGTAGTGTCGCAAGTAGTTCAAAAATCGCTAAAGGTTTACAATATAATGAAATGACTTATATATTGTATCTTGCACCCGCATCTCAAAGTGGATATAATGTTTGTCCTATGAGTACCGAAGAATGTAGAACGGCGTGTTTAACTGAAAGTGGACATAATCGTATTGATGTTAAAAAGAATAACATTAATAAAGCCCGTATCGCTAAGACTAAATTATTCTTTGAACATAGACAATTCTTTATGGGTTGGTTGGTAACTGAAATTGAGAAAGCTAAATATAAAGCTGAAGAATTGGGTTATCGTTTTTCAGTGCGTATTAATGGTACGAGTGATATTAGTTTAATGAGTTTCAAATACAAAAGTAGAAACATATTAGAATTGTTTGATGATGTTCAGTTCTATGATTATACAAAGGTAAGTCAAAGATTTAAGTTAATGACTAAATATCCTAACTATGATTTGACTTATTCGTTTAGTGGTTATAATATGTTACAATCATTAGAATTGTTAAGTGAAAAGAAAGGTAGAGTTGCAATGGTATTTGAAGGTAAGCAATTACCTACTACATTTATGGGTTATAAGATAATAGATGGTGATGCGTATGATATGAGATATTTGGATGAGCAAGGTGTGATTGTGGGATTGAAGTTTAAGTTTGTCCGTAATAAGATTGACACCGCAAACAACAAATTCATTATACCAATGGATAGTAAATTTAGTGTGTATGATGTTAACCCAATGTTGACAAAAGCAGCACAAGCAAAAATTAAAATTAAGTAATATGAAAACAAATAATGAAAACGCGTTTATAAATGACGCATACGATGAAGAAAGTAAATTACATATTGAGTTTATGAGTGATGTAAAAAAGCACGACTATTCTTATATGATGAGTGATGACCATAGTGTTTATATGAATGGTAATAGTAGAGAAAAACAAATCAAAGAAAAACTACACGCACTTATAGGAATATGTAAGTATGATGCAAGTGATTTATTGGATGAAGTTCTAACCTATGTCAAACAAGAATACAATGATAAGGATAGTAACGGAGATGATTTAACACATAGAGTAATTAAAGGTTGGTTTAAACCTTATACTGAAACTGAAAGAAAATTGTTCACATTAAACAACGATAGATAATATGAAAGGAGTAAAAGTAAAATTAGAAATGACACAATGTGTAAAGTGTGGTGGTAAGATGCCCGTTTTACGAGTAGTGAAGTATGGGTATAGAAGTTGTGTAGATTGTAGTTCAATACAAAAAGTTGGTGGTGTTGCAATTGCAAATCATAAGACAGGTAACGAAATACAAATTATGCCCAAAGAAGATGCTGATAGATTATACACACTATCACAAAGACAAGGTTACGGAGTTAGTAAAGGAATTAAAGGAAACTATAAATAAAATATATGAATTTAGAATTAACATTGATGGAATTGAATGACCTTTATTATGTGGTTAGTAAAGGAGTAGAGTCTCACAAAGAATTGGTTGAGATAGCTAAAAGAACTACACCCGAATTAGAAAAGTATTTTGAGAAGGAATTAAGTAAGTCGGTTCAGTTGTTGGATAAAATACAAACTGTTCTGCATAATGAGTATCAAGTAATGGATGATGAACCCGAATACGATAGTGCAGGGTTTACCGAAGATGATAGAATGCAAGAAGTGAAAAGTGAGAAAAAATTATTCACATTAAACAACGATAGATAATATGAGAACAACAAATCAAAAAGCAATAGAGTATCTTAATGGTAATCCTATTGTAGCAAACTTTATTAACAAAGTGAACATACAAAGAAAAGACCACTATGTAAAAGCAGATATGGTTAGTCAATGGAAAGAGTTAACAGTTGAGATTGGAAATAAATTTATTCGTTTATGGGATGGAACGGGTTGTTGGGGTTTCATTAGTAGAGTTGATGGAGACTTAAAAGGTTCACCAATTAAGAAAGGTGATTTATTAAAAGCAGCAACGTGGAAAGCACCAGCAAAACACGCGAGAGGAAATATCATTGACGGAACTGCTCGTTATAGCACATACGGACCTGAATACCTTTAATACAATTATATGAATTACAAAACGATGCACGATATTGAAATAGTATCTAAATCAGGTGACACAATTACAATTAAGGGATTGAGTTATTCTACTATTATGAACATAGCAAGTAATAATACTGAATTAAAATCAATCACAATTACAAAACAATACGAAAAAAAAATTAAATAACATGGCATCAAATAGAACATCAAACTACATCGCAACAATCCCAATGAAAAATGAGGAGCAGGTGTTAGAAGTGAAAAAAGTCTTAGAACAAATCTTTGGATGGGTAACATTGAGAGGTAGACATAGTGATAGAAAATCCGTAGTGAAAAATTGGGGTACAGGTACACAAAATGATGTGCCGTGGAGAGTAGCACAATACATTGACATTTACTTACATAGTGCTAATCCAAATCGTATAAGGATATGGAAAAAGCAAGGTATGGAGAGACAAAACTTACAGTTGAATGATAACAATGTGATTATCGCTAGGACATTAGGTAGTATGGGTTGTGGTTTAGCAGATGGAGTTAAACATACTCAACAATCAAAAAGTATTCCTGCATTACAAGCTATTCAAACTATGCAATATAACTTTCAAATGCAAGACCCGAAGTTTCAACGAAAGGAAATGAAACGAAAGTATATGAATAAGAGTTACAAATTACAAAAAGGTGATTGGGGTTATATAGCACAAGAGATATTAGACTACACTTACCTATGTAATAGAGTATCATTTTCACAATTGAAATCATTTTATGATATTGTAATGAGAGGTAATGCAACCACACAAAATGGTGGTAGTTTCATTCACCATTTACATTCTTTGATTGATGTGCGTAATGCAATTGGTAGAAGGTGTGGTAGGTATTTGTATAAAGATACCGATGGAAAATATAAAGTTAGTAACATATAAAATTAAAACAAATGACAAATAGTGAAAAAGCAATAGCACAATTATTCGGTGTGTTATGTTCAATAATTAAAAGTGAACACACACCACAAATGACTAAACAAGCAACCATAAACACATTCCAACATTTGATTGGTGAAGATGGTAGTCCGTTTTTGGATGATGAATTAATTAAATTATCAACAGCAATGGATGTGGAGATGCAAAGTATAGTTAGACAATTAAATGGTGATAGAGTATTAAACGAAGTATTAACAAACAATATAAACTTAAATTAAAATGGGATTAGATATGTACGCTTTAGCTACAAAAGCAAAACCGGAAACGGATGTAGACTTTTCAACAAAGAACTTTGAACAAGATGAATTACAATATTGGAGAAAGCACCCTAACTTACATGGTTGGATGCAGAACTTATATGATATGAAAGGTGGAAAATCGCCTGACTTTAATGGTGATTGTGTTGTATTGGATAGTGAAGATTTGGACAATTTAGAAGATGATATTAAAGATGGTAATTTGCCAGACACATCAGGTTTCTTTTTTGGTCAAAGTAATGAAGATGAAGATGAAACGGATTTGGACTTTGTTAGGAGAGCTAAAGAAGCAATCAAAGAAGGTAAGACAGTTTATTATACAAGTTGGTGGTAATATGAAAACAATAATTACAAAGGTTCTATTCATTCTTAGAGAGTGGATAGAACAACATCACGAATTTGAAAGGTGGAACGCTAGAAATTATAAAAAGTAAGTTATGAAATTGACTATAAAGAATTATGAAAAACTATTCCGTAAAGAATGGGATGATAAAAACTATATTGAGGACATTGATGAAAATAGGAATGAATATAGAATTAATGTATGGAGAGAACATATGAGACATTTTATTATCTTAGAAAGAAGGCCGGTAGAAAATGGTTATTACAAAATTGGAAAATGGAGTAATGAAGCATATTGTGTAAGATACCCCTATTGGATAAAGCATGAGGACATAGTGAATATAAATAGTCTAATGGACAAACTTAAATTAATGACCGATGAATGGACACCAAAATTATTATAACATGAGAATTAAATCAACATTACCACCTATTTGTTTTGAGTCACCATTATCAGGTAAGACATGGATTGTCTGCACGGGTGGTGAAAAAAGTAGTGGGTGGATAGAAGTAAATAGATGGCATGGTTGGAACGAATTGGAAAAGATGTGGGATAAGATTGAAAACATAAAACCAAAAGAGTTCAACAAAGTCAAAGTGAAAAAAGAATACAAAGTCAAAGGAAGTAAAGACAATGTATATAAGGTAGTAAATGATGAAGGGTTTTGGAGTTGCAGTTGTCCCGCACATGGGTTTAGTAGAGGTAGAGATTGTAAACATATAAAAAATATAAAAGATGGAGTTAAAAGAAAGTAAAAGTTCAAAGCATTTTAGAATAAGTGTATTGAAATCAGGTATTAGAATGTTAGGATGTGGAGCATTTATGTTAGGTAGTTTATTCATCGGTGGATGTTTATTCTTTATAGCAGAATGTGCCGGAATAGCAGAGGAATTATAGTAAACAAACAAATTAAATTAAAAGTTATGGGATTTTTTAGTTGGAAAACACAAGATACTGATAGAAGTATTGCAAACAATTATTCTACGAGAAAAACATTTACAGTAGTAATGATTGATAATAAAGGAAACAAATGGTTTGAACAAAGTTATGAAGGTTATGGTATATTCGGTGGTAAAGATTACTACGAATTACTTGCTGAAATGAATGGATTGACCTGTGATTATGTAGGAGAAAAATATACCGATTATATGAGAGGTGAAGGTATTGACTTAGCATTCAAAAACGGAGATGGTAGTGGAGTTGGAACGGAAGGTATCTACTATCCTAACCTAATTGAAATGGCTGATGGTTGGGTATATGAAATGGCAGGACCCGATAGTTGTGAAAGTCAGGGATACTTTTATTCTAATGAAGATGATGATGAAAATGATTGGTAATATTAAAAACAAAGATTATGAATACGGATAATAATAAAAAAACTTTATTGATTTTTTTTGGAGAATTACGAACATTTGAATATGTAATTCCTCATTTAAAAACTTTAGACAAAGTCGATATTATGTTATCTACATGGATGGTATCCAATTATGATAATAATCAATATCAAGTTGATGAGAATTTAATTCGAAGTTTTTATAAGGATATAAAATATTGCAATGTAATTGATTACACTCAAATAGAAAATTTTGAATCAAAAGATAATTGTTGGAAAATGTTTCATCATTGGAAAACTTCTATTAATAATATAGAAGATTCTAAAGAATATGATATTATCATTTTTCATCGATGTGATTTATTTTCCAATTGGCATTCTATTTTAGATATGAAAGTTACTGATGATACATTATATATGCATACTAATTTTGGTAATTATCCAGAGGAGTACCCCACCAGTAATAAAAATTCGTATTGGATAAATGATTATTATTTTTTTGGTAAATTTGATATTGTTAAAAAATTTGTTAATTTACTTACTGAAAATAAAATATCACATCCCACAACTTCCCATTTTAAAATATGGAAAACAATTTCAGAAAATGATATTAAGGTTGAAAATTTAATTTTAAGAGGAGGCCTCATCCGAAATAAATTAGACTCAATTAATTTACCAGTAAGTTTGTTAACTGGCCCAAGTAAAAATTAAAGAACCAATACACATAGTATATTAAAAATTAAGTTATGATAATATTAATAATAGTTATCACATTCATTCTTTCATACCATTTAGCAAAGTGGCATGTTAGATTATTTGATGAAACAAACCTTATAAATTTATAAGTTATGAGTAAGACATATTTTAGTGAGTTCAAAAGTGATGTTGCAGTTGCAATACTAACCAAAGATGACTACCGATATGAAGTGATGAAGCCACTATTTGAACAATGTGGTTTTGGTTTTGCTGAGACAAGTTCGGGTTGTGTATTCATAGATGGTGAAGTGAAGTTAACCAAAGATGAATTGAGGTGGGTAGAAGCACATGAGTTAGCACACATAATGTTGAAACACACAAAGGATAGAAACGATGATGATGAAATGTCCGCTGATATGTTTGCAATCATATTACTAAAAGATAAAGGTTATGATAAAGCAGCACAATTAGTAGAGGACAAATTTGAAGAAAGACATAAAAGAAAATTATAAGTTATGAAATTAAAATTAGAACTTTCACCAAAATTAAATGATAAGTTTGAAGAAATATTAGCAAAACAAATCGGCAAGAATATATCGTCAGTTGAAATAAAAGATATTGGTAAACAATATGAGTTTAAATTTAAAATGGATGGTGGTAATTGGCATGTTGAATTGGATAAAGAATGTAACGCTGGAGCATGGTATACATTACATTGTTCTACTCAAGAATTACATTTACCAATTCATTACATTAAAGATTTAAGAATATTTTGTCAGCAAATAGGTAGACTACAACAAATGCAAAATGATTTTTTAGCATCTAAATATAAATAATATGAGACGACCAAAAAACTTTGAAACAATAGATGCAATAGATTTTGAAATACATGGACATTCTTTTCATACCGACTTAGACCTATTACAAAATAAAGAAAAAAGTAGTTGGGTATGGGTATTTCCTCATGGTGGAATATTGGGTGATTATGTAGTTCTATTTGAATTAAAATGGGAACATAATTGTTATAGTATGAAAAAATGTGTATTGGGTGAAGGTAATACAGGAAATTATATATTCCAAGACCATTTATTAAGTAGTGATATGATGCAAACAAAAGATGAATTTGTCAGTCATATAAAATGGATTATTGAACAAGAAATGAGAGTGGGAACATTCCAAAATTAAAGTTATGATTATGAATTACAATATATTACTTTCAATCGTAATGGTATTTTTACCTTACGAAATGGAAATGAAAGAAAAGGAAATAAGTAGAATGATAGAGGGTATAGTACCTGATATTGTTACACTAACCACATACACCGCAAGTGAAAACGAAACGGACTCAACACCAAATATCACAGCAAGTGGTTTTAAGATTGACACAAAGAATGCAAAGAGACATAGAATAATTGCAGTCAGTAGAGACCTTAAAAGAAAATTAAAGTTTGGTAGTAAAGTTCGTATTGAAGGAGCAGGTAAGTATAGTGGGACATATGTAGTTAAGGATGTAATGAACAAACGATATAAGAAAAGAATTGACATTCTCATTAACCCAGATGACAAACAAACAAAATTAAACAAAATTAAATTATACAAAATATAAAAACATGGGACAATATTATAAGATAGTAAATATCAAAAAGAAACAATACATAACACCTCACACATTTGGAGATGGTGCAAAGTTAATGGAATTTAGTATGTCCGCAAGTGGTGTATTAGCCGGTTTGGCAATATTACTTGCTGACGGAAATGGTAGAGGTGGTGGAGACTTACATAGTAAAAACGATATCATAGGTAGTTGGGCAGGTGATAACATTGTTGTCGCAGGTGATTACGCCGATGCTGGTAAGTTTGTAAAAGAACCCGAGCAAACTTTATATGAGGTAGCAAGTAGTGAAGGCGAAGACATATCGGTAAAAGTATTGGAAGCATTATTTGATGACCAATATTTCTTTTCGGAGTTTAGAAAGAATAGAGCAGAATGGAGTACGAATGATGCAATAGATGATTTGATTAAACAAAAATTACAAGACAAAGGATTATCAGACACTAAAAAGTATAAAATTCAATCCTCAAAGAACCCGAATGTTCAATACAATGTGACTGACGATAATGGTAATTGGGAATGCGATTGTCCATCTTATAGATACACAGGAACGGAATGTAAACACATTAGACAAATTAAAACAAAATAATAAAAACAAAAACAAATAACATGGCACAAACAGTAACAACACAAATGAATGAATTTAGAAGATTAGACGATGGTCGTATCGTATTAGACGGGTTAGTATGGAGTCAATATGCTGAAAAAGCAATTGAAATAAAGGATGAAGATAATGGGTTCAAAGTATTTAATATCAATTTGGATGGAGTAAGTTATTACCCAGTCGGATATGACAAACGAAAAAAGAAATAAAATGCAAGGTAAAGAAAGTGATAAAAAAGATTTAAAACTTAGTGCTCTATTAGCATTGTGTATATTATTTGCACTTATGGCAGCAGGACTTATGGGTTGTAGTAAAGAAGGATTTTTACAACCGAATAGAAATATTGAAATGAGTATTGATAGCAAATTACCAAAAGACCAAAATGGTTATTCGGTATTTAGTTTGTATTCAACCGAAACACAAAACATACATACCATAACAGGAAGTATTAGAGTGAATGGCAAAATACCAAATGAACCCAGAGAGAAAATTGAATGGGAAAGTTCACACTATTGGACTATAAAATTTGGTGATACAATTGGAACTATATATCGTAGGCAATGGCGAGGGTTGGGTTGGCAAATTGTGGATAGTATTAAGGTAGTTAATCTTAAAACATCACAAGTACCGACAATCAATTCAGCATGTTACAATTCTGCAGATGGTAGTATCAATACAGTCATAGCACCAATGTGGAATATGAAAGGTGATACAATGACAATAGTTGCACGATGTGGTAATGTAGTGAAAGTGGAAAAAATAATTTTGAAATAACAAATAATTAGTGTATATTTACTAAAAGAAAATAATTATGAGTAAGATAAACAATGAATTTATGAAACAACAATTGACAGGTTCTATTGGTGGTGATGAAGATTTTTTATACGAACAATACATTGCTCAAGAACAAATGAACGAAGAATATTGGCAATGGAAAAATGTTCAAAGTCATTCTATATTTCCAGATGAAGTACAATATGACGATGAATATTACAAATCAAGTTATTTACCAACACCCGATGAAGAGGTAGAAAACTATAAACAAACAAAACAAAATGGACATACTTAGTGAAATAATTGAAGCATCCAACGAGATGATAGATGCTTTAGAAGAAACGGATTTTTTTGTGGAGACACCCTTCATAGATAGAATACCTTTGAAGAGAGCATTACAAATTGCAATGCAGAAGAAATGGGAACAAGAAGATGACATGTTTTTGAATGATGCTGAATTTTTAGAAGTTTGTCAAAGTGTATCTAACAAATCAATAGGTAAAACAATTGAGAATTTAGTAGACAAAGGTGCATTAAATATGAGTATAAACGAAGATGGTGAGATACTATATTCGGCAAACAAAGATTTTCAATTTGATAAAGATGATGACGATGAATTTCAACAAGACTGATGAAGAATTAAAAATGATGAGCGAAGATGAATTGTTTGAGTATTTGGATGCAAAGACATTACACTTAAAACAACATACCTCACCATTGAGTAGTTATTATACTAAAAAGTTTGCAAGTATTGGGGCAGCAGTATCCAATACCGAATTTGACTACGATAGTGTAAAACAAATAGCAAAAGAGAACGAACAAAAAGGATACGAAAAATTTATAAAAGATAAAAACAAAAACAATGAATAGTAATTTTACAACAGGTATGAACAAACCATCAAAGTTTACAGCAGAACAATACGGAACAAAAGTCTCAGTAGAGATAGACCATAGTGATATGGATTTGGATGAAGTAATGGATGCTTTTGAAACTTTAATTATTGGTATGGGATATCACGCCGACTCTTTAAAGAATTGGATAATAGACAAAGCAGATGAACATAGAGAAACCGATACTGAAAACTTAAAAGAGAAATTAGAAGCATGGAAATTTGAAGATGATGATAATGAATTAAGGCATCATAATTCTTTTTGGCAAGGATATGAAGCATCGAAAAAAGATAGTGAGGAATTACATTATAGAGCAACACAAGAAGATGAAGATGAATCTAATAAAAGAATGGATATCATAGGTCAAAACGGAAACGAAGGATTGCATTATGAAGATGATGAAGATGATATTATTGTAGGTGCAAGCGATGAAGAGGGAATTGATTGGGATTGCACTAAATATGATGGTGAAGGTAATCTTTGGGAAAGTGATGAAGATGAAGAAAGATATTTAGCAACCGATGAAGATGAAGATGAATTTTCAAAAGATGGTGGATTTGATGGTAAAGCTCATTTTGAATGGGGTGATGAACCAGAAGATGACAATTTATTTGAAGGTGATGCATGGGTAACAAATGAAAAGTTAGTACAAGCAAACGAACGATATAAAAGTGAAGTGAAAAAGATGAAATCTAAAAAGAGAAACAATAAAAACTAATGGATATCGAAATTGCTCAAAAAGATTTGGGTAAAATGAATTGGTATGAAGCAGTTGAATATTGTAATAAGAATGTAGAATGGAGATTACCTAACAAAAATGAAATGAATTGGATATATAAAACTTATTTCAAAAATAGTTTGGGTAATTTTAATAGTACATACTATTGGACAATTGATGAATTGAGTTCACAATACGCATGGAGTCAAAATTTTGATACAGGCGTAATGCATTATTATACAAAAATGCATAAAAATAATATAAGATTAATTAAAAATAAATAATGGGATTCAATCATTGCTACCTTACAAGTGTTAAAGATTTAGAAAGACATTTAGATAATGTTGGTTTAAAAAAGTTTATTAAAAACTATCGTAGTTATGATGCCTTAACCGGCCCAAGTGAATGTTTTGAATTTATTGAAGAAAAAATAAAAGAATATGAAGAAGTTATCAATGATATTGATATTGGTGATGGGGATGGTGAGTTGCAAAAAGGAAATACCTAACATTGTAACACCAACACCACAAGCAAAGGTAATAGATACAATACAACAAACAAAGAAAATTGAATATCAATTGTTTTTTGATTTTGATTCTTTAAAGAGAGTATCTGGATATGAAATTATGAGCGGGCCAATCATTATTGATTTTGATAATAATGGTAGATATGATATTGTAGTGAATAGAAAGAATATGAGTAGAACGGCAACAACATATTCATATGAAATGTTGAATCCAATTGTTATATTAGATAATGGTCAAATAAAAGAAATTACTAATTTATGGAAAGGTGGAACTACACCATCAGTTGCAGATTATAATGGTGATGGATACAAAGATATTGTAATTGGTGATACAGGTCCTGAATATTGGGATTTAGACCCGAACCCAATTAAACCACCATTAGTAGTATATTGGAATAACAAAGGAGTATTCGATGGAAGTAAAACTATTGTAAAAGAAATTACAAACGGATTATTTAGTATTTCATCAATTGATACTGACAACGATGGTAAATTTGAAATTATACCAATGGGTAACCAATTTGAAGATGACATATATTCTTTTGATGGTAGTTCATTCAAAAAGAAAGCAATATTGGGATTACCAAATATTTCACAATCATATTTATTAGCCGAAGATTTTAATAATGATAAAATTATAGATGTATTTGCATATGGATTCAGTAAGTCCGGTAAATTAAGTGAAGCAAAACCTACTATAATATATAATTTCAATAAACCTACAAATTTTAATATTGTAAATTTACCCGACTCACAGCATATCAATGTTGCAGTTACCGCAGATTTTAAAGGTAATGGATTAAAAGATATAATATTTGTTTGTCAAAAAGAAGGTACCGGTGGTATGGTTGTAGAAAGAAAACATTACATATATTATTATGAAAATATGGGAAATGGTAATTTTGTTTTAAACAACAAAATTTTACCAGAATATGTTATTCCAAAAAGTGGATACCCAATGCTATATTTAGCAAAAGATATAGATGGAGATGGTGACATAGATTTTTATAATGCAAATTCAAATTACAAAGCATTATTTATTAACGATGGTAAAGGAAATTTAAAAAATGGGTTATAATAAATTTAGATGGTGGACTAAGGGGAGACCCAACAAACCATTAAAAGCAGACGCACCTTTGTTATTGAAAATTCGAAATGGTGATTTTGACTATTCATATATGTTTAGTGAAGCAGTTGAAATGAGAAATACTGCCGCTAAAGTATATGAGCAGACATATAACAATTATGGTGGAACGGATGAAAAGAATAGAGTAGAGGTTGCATTAGAAGCATCACAAATGAAAAGAGTTAAAGCATTAAAGTTGGAGTTTGAAGCAAACAAAGATGAATTGAACTTATTGTATAAATTGCGTAGTGAACTTACTAAGGAATTTGGAAAAGATTTATGGGATAAAGCAATGGAACGAAGTAGAGGTAAGGGAACATTAGAAGATTTGTATTATTGGTATAAGAAACAATGTAAGATAGGTACAACAAAAAGTGAAATAGACATTCAGTTAAAAAGAAAGAATACAATATGCTAAAATTAGATAATGTAACATTGATAATGATTGACACATTAGACGACTATTGTAATAAATCAAATATTCGTATTGCAACTATGTCCAGAATTTTACCTAAAATCTTAGAAGAAATAGAATTTGGTGATATAATTTCAATCAATCCTTTTAATAAAAATAATGATTTAATTGATAAACAAATAGAACAAAAAATTTGGAATAGAAATAATAATGAAATACATGGTATAAATTGGTATTGTGAATTTGTAGTATCAAAATTACCATATATGGTTAAAACTGATTATTATTTAATAATGCAATGGGATGGATTCATTATTGACCCACACAATTGGTCGGATGATTTTTATAAATTTGATTACTTAGGTGGCGGCCACACATTATTGAATGGTGGTTTTAGTTTAAGAAAAACTGAAACAATGAAAAACATAGTTGAAAATGGAAATCCACAAATACTTGCAAACAATGGAGTAAGTTCGGAAGACCATTTGTATAGTTCTTATTTTAAATTACCAAAAGAGTCTAATAAACCAAAGTATGATTTGCCATTTTATATAGAGTGGCCTAATGATTTTATTTTAAATAAATTTTGTAATTTTATGAAAATAAATGACTCATTTGGTTGGCATAGAAGTAGTGAATTACCTATTAAATATTGTATAAAAAGATATGAAGAATTGAATATATTTTCACAATCCGAAATAAAAATAATTAGAAACTATTTGCTTATAAAAGAAACAAATGATATAGAATTTAATATAAAGGATTTTTCAATAGAATGTAATGAAAGTTTTTTTAATTATTAGGTATTTATCTTAGTGAAAGGAGAACCAATTATATTACATATAGATTTAGGCAATCAATCATTAACTAATTGGTTAAAGGAAAATCAATATGTTATTTTTTCAGAGTTGATTAGATATTCTAAAAAACTTTTAAAAGAAAATTTAACATTTATCCAAGCTATAATGGTATCAAATTTATATGATAATATTGTATTCATTATTAAACGAGATAATGTTAAATTGACATTGGATAAAGCAATGGATTTCTTTATGGATATAGAAGAATACGAAAAATGTGTTGAAATTCGTGATTTGTATATACTTATTGAAAATCTAAAAAATGAAACAACAGATACTAAAATTAGTAAATCGAATCAAAGAGGACTTAAAAGCAATAGATAAAGATGGTGTATCACATCCATTGATTGATAATGTTTATGAAAATCTGGAATTGATTGAAGATGAAATTTATGAAAATGATGCTGCAGCAGACGCATTATCATTTGAGGATGAGGATTATTAAAACAAAACAAAATGAATAGGTTATTACAGGGTATCTTTTATGGTATCTTAGGGCAGGTCTTTTCCTTTATGCAATTGCAGGGAAGTATAAAGTATGGTTGGTATCAAAAATATCCTATATTAATATTATTAAGTTCAATACCAGCAGCATGGTTTTACATTAAATCAGTAGAACATTTAGTTGCGTGGGGTGATGGACAATTATGGCCATCACGTCTTATTGGATTTGGTATTGGTATGATTGTATTTGTACTTTTGAGCATGGTTTTATTTAAAGAACCATTGACACTAAAAACATTAACTTGTTTAATGTTAGCAGCAAGTATTTTATTAGTACAAATATTTTGGAAATAATGAGAAAAATAGAAACGGCAAAAGTTGGTGAGGATTTATACGAAATAGTAAAAAGATTACCAATACAAAAATTTACACAAGAAGTAACAGGTGAATACGCAGAGACATTAAAAAAGTATTACGGAGTTGAAAAAATATTAAAATTTCATCAAACACAGGAATACTTATTCGTGAATTTAATAGAAGAATTACAAATACAAACAAATGATAACAAAGAAACAAGCGAAAGCAACCAATCGTAAAGCGATGGCCAACAAAACGAGAAGTGAACAATTAAAAAAGAAAAACTATCGTAGACATACATAAAATTCTTGCATGCCATGCGAAGTGGGATGTCTCTTAATTGAGGTATCCCATTTTTTATTTGGTAATGTCAAAAATTTGTCGTATATTTAAGTATTAAAAAGAAGTTATGTTTGATAAGTTAGTAGATTTATTAGTTAGATTTAGTATGGATATATTGCCATTTGTTATTGTAGAACAGTGGAATGGTGCAGTACAATTAAGATTTGGAAAGTTCATAAAAGTATTATATCCTGGTATTCATTTTAAGATACCATTTTTTGACTCAATTATTGAATGTCCTGTTATTACTCAGTCAGTCAATTTACCCTCACAAACTTTAACCACATTAGACGATGAAAGTATTGTATTAAAATCAATTATCAGATACAAAGTAAGTAATATTAGAACTTACCTATTGGGAGTGATGCACGCAAACGATGTATTAATTGATACGACACAAGGAATGATTAGAGATGTGGTGGAGTTAACAACATGGGATGACTTAGTAGATGTAAACGAAACAATAACTAACAAAGTAAAAGAATATGTAGTAAGATGGGGAATAGAAGTCGAAGCAGTAACAATAACAGATTTGGGAATTGTAAAAAGTTTCCGTATATTTGGAGATGAAGCACACAAAACAACAATACTACCAACCGATATATAATGGATAAGAGATACGCAAAACAAATAATAGAATGGGCAGAGGAAGCAAAAGAAATACTTACCGTCCGTAAAGAAATCATAATGGATGACGATGTAACCGATGAACAATTGGGTACAATAATTCGTATGATGTATAGAGCAAAAGTAGAAGCTCAAAACGAACAAATTAAACACGCAAAACAAAAAACAGGATTATGAAAAAATGGATTATAGCAAACAACACAACACAAATAAATAAAGATGTGGTGAATGTATTACCTTTTATTAAAGTATGGTATAGTAAGAAATACTTTTTAGGCAAGGGTGCATTCACACCAGCATTTGGAATAGCAATCAGTTGGTTAAAATGGAATTACTATTTGACGATACAAAAAAACAAATAATGAAATCGGAAAAACATATGGCACTCTACAAACGAAAAAAAGAATTGCAAGAGCAAATCATTTATTGGGAGAAATTTCAAGGAGTGAATTGGTTAGGTAAGTGGGGTCGTAGTATAAGATTAGAAAGATTGAAAGAAAGATTTGAAAGGATAGAAAAACAAATAAGTAAATTAAAAAATAAATAAGTTATGGAATTAATATTAACATTAATAGTATTGATTATTGTATGGTGTATTGCATTTATAGTAGGTAATAAACAAGGTACAAACCGAATAATCAATCAAATTAAAAAGGATGGCGGGTATTATGATATGGAATATACATCATCAGCCTATCCAATTTTAGACCCAACAAGTTCAGTAAATAATGATACAATGGGTACAATAGGTAGCAAACCAAAAACACAAACCGATTATCAAAGAGAACATAAAGTAGAAGATGAAACACCGGCTATTGATTTTATGCATAATTGGATACAAGAAAAGAGTGGAAAAAAACCCGTATCTCAAAAAAGAAAACCCAAAACTACAAAAGAGTGGGAGGATGAATTTGATTTAGGTGGACATGAATAAAATATAATTTATATGAGACATTTAATAGCATTTATAATGTTTATCACTATGTGTTTATTAGTAGATAAACTATATAGTCAGCCGAAAAAGGATACTATATTACATAATCAATTTAGTGATTATGTTGAATGGAGTAAACAACAACATAAAAAAAGATTAGAAGATTTAGAAACTGAAAAATATCAAATGATTTATGTTGACAAAGCAATCATTGATAAAAAACATCATAGAGTATATCTTTATAGTTCATATGATTTAGCATGGGGTGAGGAAAATGGTATTGGTATAAATTTATATATCAAACCAAAAAAGAAAAGAAAGTAATGAGTTGGACTTGCAGATATTGTGGCAAAGATACATCGGATATCGATTATGATTATCTGGATGGGTACGACCATTTATCATGTGCACTAAATAATAACAAAATGAAAATAACAAATTTGAAAATAAGTAATCCTGAAAAGATTAACACAAAGAATCTATGTTTAGATAAGTCAACGATTGATATAAACTACATGGGTCACAAAGCTAAAGTAAAAGATTATGGAAATGTTGCATACACCTTTTATGAATTTGAAGCTCATAAAGATTACAATAGTCAATCTACTATATTTCAAATAGAGGATGAGATAAAAAACAACAAAGTTGAAGTTACCATATTAAAATCTGGTAAGATGACGATTGATGAATTTTCTATTGAATTGATAAAAGATAGGAGTAAGTTAATAAACAAAATGATTGAGTGGGTAAACGAAAAAGTATCTTAATATGAAAATAAAAGGTTGGGAAAAAATAAGTGGATATACATACAAAGGATATACAATAGTTAATCCAATGCACAATGCAAATGAAACAAAGTATGAAGCAACTGTATTAAACTTAAACTTACCACAAAAACCAAAATGGGAATTATCAGTATTGACACCGCAACATAAATTTATAGTAGGTGAAAATACTGCAGATGGTATATTTTTTATATCAATGTGGGATGATAATAAATTTAGTGCAAGTCGTAAAATGAATAAACAAATGATGAAGTCTATTTCAAATTTCAGACAAACATTTGAGGAAATGGTGGATGAAATATTGAAAATACAAATAACATCGGCACCCCGTAGTAGTTCGTTAAATAGTGGAAATACAATACCATACGGACAAATGGTTCAAACTACACAAAGTTTATTAGCACAAATAAAAAAAGTAAATACAATATGCTAACAATAAATAATTTAGACAAAATAGTTAGATACCCGATAGGATATACCTTTCGTGTTAAGTCAATGGTATTAGGTCATACAAATTATCATATCAGTTTAATAGATGGCAAAGGTGGATGTAGAGACTTAAAACTTAATCGTATAAAAGGTAGACGAGGTTTATATAAATTATCATACGGAAACTATTTATTACATTTGAAATTTTCAGACATACACAATTTAGATTTATTTTGTGCACAAATAAAACAATTAATAATTTTCCATGTTAACAATTAAAAACATAGATAAGATAATAAACATAACATCACCACTACCTTACAAATGGTATATAAGTGCGGTGGATGAACTTCCGGATGATTTATATGGATTTTCAGTTTATATAAATGATTTAATAGTAATTACATTTTATTTGAATAGAGAATCACAATATATGAGTGGCAGAAACGAACCTGTTTATAGATTGTATAAAAACTTTGACCAGAGTAAAATAAATAGATGGTTAAGTTTACATCAAATAAGCCCGTATGTTATAAAACAACTAATTAATGAAATGTTAAATCAATAATATGCTAACAATAAAAAACATACAAACCATAATCGGACAAGAATATAACGATGTATTTAATATTATTGGAGTGAAAGAACACAAAGACCATTACGAATTTACATTAGGATATGATGCTACTATAAAACCGGCAGTAGAAACAATATTACTACATAGAAAGCAAACCGATAACGGGATGTATATAATGGAGTATAACAATAAAACCCTTTGGTTAAATACGAATGAGTTTGATACTACGGATAAGATTATCATTTGCATGCAGACTATCTAATTTGGTAAAGTGAAAAATTTGTCGTATATTTACTATATGAGTATAGGATATGCATGTATTAACCTTTCATTAGGTAAAAAGATTACAACGAATAGAACAATGGTTAAACGAACTTTCATAGCAAAGGGAGTTGACTATGTATCGGATTTGGTATTGCAGAATGTTGCAGACCTCGAACGAATTATAGATTGGAATGAGGAAATGGGAATTAAAATGTATCGCATGAGTAGTGAGATGTTTCCGTGGGCAACCGAATACGAATTTACTGAATTAAAAGATTGGAACGAAATACAAAAGATACTACAAAGATGTGGTGCAAAGGCAACAATGTATAAACAAAGATTATCATTTCACCCAGGACCTTTCAATGTATTAGTTTCGCCAAAAGAAAATGTGGTATTGAATACGATTAAAGATTTGGAGGTGCATGGTCGTATTATGGACGCAATGAATTTATCTAAAACACCTTACAATAAAATTAATATACATTGCAACGGAGTTTATGGTGACAAGATTGCAGCAATGGATAGATTTATAACTAACTTTGACAAACTATCTAATTCAGTTAAAAGCAGACTAACAATTGAAAACGATGACAAAGCAAGTATGTATTCAGTAAAAGATTTAATGTATATACACAATGCAATAAACATACCTATTGTATTTGATTATCACCACCACACATTTAACACAGGAGATTTGAGTGAACGAGATGCATTGGCATTAGCAATTACAACGTGGCCGAAAGGTATAACACCGGCAGTTCATTATTCCGAAAGTAAATCATTACATGAAAACAATACAAAAATTAAAGCACAAGCACATTCCGATTATATTACAACCATCCCCAATACATACGATATGGGTGTGGACATTATGGTTGAAGCAAAACAAAAAGATTTAGCAATATTAAAATTTATATAAAATGAAAATAATAGCAACGATAGCATTGATAGTACAAATAGTATGTGTACTGACAGCGATAGTATGGATAGTAAAAGAATTGAAACACACAAAGAACAAAACTATTTAGTATATGAGTTTGACAATAAAGAACTATAAAAAGTTAGAGAATTGGTCGCATCAGTATAAAGAGTTTACGATAGGTGAGGTAGTTGAATTTGAAACCGAATATCTTTTTTATGTTGCATATAATTCAACACCATATATAATAAAGATATTTAGACAGGGAACAAGTACAATTGAATATGAAATGGTATTAAGGGATGGAGCAGGTATTACACAATATGGTAGAGAATGGATAAAAGGTAGAAAATTAAAATCATTTGAACTAACTGCATTAATATTTGAAGCATTGATAGTAAGATTTAAACCAAAAGCACAAACGCAAATGAATAACAATATAAACTATTTTCCCTCTTAATAACAAAGGGGCGGGGGTTGGGGGCAAGTCGAATTAGGAAATTTTTTTGATAGTCATGCAAACGAATAAATTAGAATTAGATAACAATATAAAACAAAAATAAAATGGATAAGTTAAAAAGGGTATGGAATGTAGTATGTGTGCCAACGGCATTTTTCTTAGGAGCAATTAATATGTGGATAGGTGAAACGGCAGTAGGTTGTATGTTTATTCTATTTGCGACAAACGAAACAATAAACAATGACAATAAAACAAAGTAGTATGAAATTAGAATTTGGATTGAGTGTATTTAGTAGAAGTGAAACACTATTAGGATTAGAGATAACAACGCACAACGGAATAATGGTAGGCGAAGACCATGATTTATACGACCAACGAATAGTTGAGTTTAGTATTGGAATTATCATTGCGATATTCACAATAGGTTTCGTAAGTAAAGGTCAAAAGTTAGATACGCCGGACATGGATAATGTGCAAAGAGCAATGAAAGCATTTGAAAGTGAATTAGACAAGTAAACCCGTTCGAAAAGTAAAGTAATTATAATTCAGCAAAGAATAGTAATGTATACAAAACAAACCCTGATATATGTAGTATGTATAATGATAGTATACATGGTATGGTTAAGAGACTGGATAAAGAACAAAAGAAAATAATAACAAAGTAATATGATAGTAGTAGTAATAACAATAATAGTAATAGTCTTATATAAAATGAATAAGAGGTATAAGGAAGATTTAAAGAGAATGAAGGAATTAGAGGAAATGATGGATATGTACTATAAGGATAGGGAGCAGAGATTAAATAATATGCATAAGAATAAATAAAATAAGTATGAGTAAGAAAACAATAATAGAAGCAGTGGGGTTTATTTTAATGGTAGTAACTATATTAACCTTATTATGTGTACTATATGAAGTGAATGAATTAAAAGGATTAATGAAGGATGCAAATAACTTTAGGAGTATAGTAAATCGAAAATAGAATGATTATATTAAAAGAGAATGAAACTATAAAGGGTGGCAAGATAGTTCAAATAAAGGATAGGAAAATAATAGGTGCAAAAAGAAAAAAGAAAGCATCAAAGATATTTAAACAATACAAACATTTATTTAGATAGTATGAATAAGATAAAAGAAATACCTTTGAGTACTGCTATACTACTAATAACTAAAATGATTAAGATAAGTAAAGTAAATGTTACAATACCATATATAAACCCACATACTAATATTCAGGACAAATTACAATTAAGTATATCAAACAATACTATATCAAAATAAATAAAATAGTGTTAATTAGTGGGTAAAAGTGGTAATAAGTGTTAAAGAGTGGTAAAAGGTTATATGTATCAAATTAAATTCGTTACATACTTACACACTACAATAAAACTAAAACACTATAAAACTATATCAGGGAATGAATTTATATCCCACCCATCCGCACACAGCAAAGATTTTTTTACGGGCAGAAATAAATACGACCAAAAGAAATTCTGTTTTTGCAGTAGTTAACAGGAAATAATTCTGTTGAAGTGAATTTATATCGTATGAAACCCTTGCCACCATTGAATTGCCGGATGTGCACTCTAACTATTAAGATACGAAAAATTATTGACATTGCCAAAACTCTTGCCAGTATTGGATTGCCTCTAACATATCAGTTGATTCATTAGATATTATTTAATCTAGCACGGAGCTAAGTTAGAAATTATTTAATAAGTAAAGGGATTGCTTGACTAAATTCGATTTTGGTAAAGTTATAGCTTGACTTGTAACCAGTTGATAATCAATCACTTACATAACTCGTTGATAATCAATGGGTTATAAACCAAAAATTCTTTATTGAGTATCAGTCAGTTACATATATTATTTTTTGTAATGGGCATAACTCGTTGATTGCCAATAAAAACTTTTCCATCAATCCATTGCCAGTACAAAATATTGTCGTATCTTTATGTATTGGGTTGAGAGAATGACCCTTCACATAGTAAAAAAATATAATATGAATAGTAGAATGACAAACGAATTTACCGAAACCGCTTTTAATACATCTCGTAATGAGAGACCTATTTATAGGAATTTCGCTAAGTCGAAGTTATCGGATTGTGTAAAACCAAAATCAATGGTTGAGTTTACGGACTTTATGGGTCGTAAACATATTGTTGCGGTTCGTAATAATACCGAATTGAAAAAACAAATGAAGTTTTTTGGTATGTTGAAAAAAGAAAGTTCAACGATTAAACAAATTATCTCGCAGTATCCTATTAAATTAGGTAAGGTTGAAAAAAGGTTTCTTGCTGAATGTAAGAGAGAGTTGAAGTCAGTATTGAAATTGAATAACAAACAATTGGATATTGTATTGTCGTAATTAGTAAAGTAAAAAATAAGAATATGAAAAGTAAAGTAAACCAAAAGTCTCTATATGAGATTAAGAAAGTCAAAAGAGTTATGAGAATGAAGTCCGAAGGATTTGAACCTACATCTTTTGAAGTATATAAAGTATCAGGTCCTAATAAATTTAGGAAATACTTTGTAAGTCGTAAAGACGCTAAGTCATTCATTGATGGGTATACCGATACAAAGATGACGATAGGAATAGTAAAAAACATTATGAACGAAATTAAATTAAAGTAATATGAACAAAGAAAACGAAATAACACTAACACTAACTAAAAAACAATTGAAGTCCATTATATTAACTATGGGTATCGCATTAGATACCGATTGTAAACCAATGAATGAGATGAGTGATAAAAAATTAGAAAATATATCAATACTACACGAAGTGTTGCAGGATATATCAAACCAAACAAAATAATATGAGAGAAACGATATCAATAGGGGAGTTAGTAATATTAACCCTCGCGAGTATAATTACATTCGCATTAGTCAAAACAATTTTAGATACAATCTATAACAAAATAAAAAGTAAATAATGAATAAAAATAGTAACGCACCAACACATAATCCACATACATTTGACGGATTTGATTCAGCAAATGAAACGTGGGAACAAAAAGTAGGATATGATTCAGCAAACAAACGAATGGTTGCGAAAGTATATAAACACTTATACAATGTAATGAATTTTGAAGTGAAACCATCGTGGTTAAAAGTAATTACCGAAATGCTAACCGAAGATAATAAATTAGGTAAGGTAAGT
>Ga0209596_1000928_pt1 | contig 25936 bp, 44 predicted proteins | sample M_130807_MF_Meta_FD_187314 | JGI IMG/M metagenome (GOLD analysis project Ga0209596, IMG submission 187314) | Freshwater microbial communities from Lake Montjoie, Canada to study carbon cycling - M_130807_MF_MetaG (SPAdes) (version 2) | ecosystem: Environmental > Aquatic > Freshwater > Lake... | reverse complement strand
AATCCAGAAAGTCCTAAACTGATTGGCATTGGTAGTTATGCAGATGCAGTCAACGGAACATATATTAACAATGATTATTTTGTTAACAATCGCAATGGTAACTGTAAGTTCTTAAATGTGTTACAAGGCGAACGGCATGACCAAGCTGATGACTGGTATGATCGTATGAAAAAATATTGTGACCCTAAACAATATGGTGATCGTGCATTTAATGGATGGGGGATGGGTGGCCAGAACATGTGTGATATTGAACTTGTGCTAAGACGTTTAGTTGAACTGAGATTTGACGGCTTATTAGAAAAAGGACATCAAGACTGGATGCACTTTCTTGGTACAAGTAAATTAGAGTGGGCTGTGCTACTAACAGATATTCAACGTGCTGTACGCAAATATCACAATGAAAATTTTAGCGTCAGCTTTGACTGTGCAAGTCCGTTCCTAGCAACTGCTAATGGTCAAATTTACGTTCAAACTGAAACAGAAGATCGTAAAAAGTGGACATATAGAATGACATCTAGTGCAGACGATAAAAAGTATGCTAACGATACACGACTGTATAAAGATGCAGTTATACAAGACCGCATTTTAAAATATTTTGACACTAGTCCTATTATTGATCAAATTAAACTTAACGAAATTTGTATTTACGGACCAAATGATAAAAATAAATTTGGTCAGATTAACAAAACCAGTTGGGATAGTTTTAGTTATGGTATTATGATGGGTCATAATGTTTGGATGCATTTGAACGCTGTACAAGAAGCTAATCGTCAATATGATAACGGTTGTTGTCCAAATATGCTAGTTGATGAGCGTTTTGATCAAATATTCTTTAAAGACATTGTTGAAGCATTATTCGCCACAAGCGACAAAGGCACTGCATTAAAAGTCATTGACGAGTTTCGATTCTTTTGGAATCGAGTTATTGGTACACGTGGCGCCAGTGGTAAGAAAGCCATTAATGCACATAGTCAATTTGCCAATTTGTTTGACGAAGTGGGTACTACCAGTGTACAATTAGAGAAAGAACACACTGAAGAGTTCAGTGAAGACGAAATTAATAAACTTGATCAACTAGAAATAGAAGTTGAAAATGACATTACCTGATGAAAGATATCGAGCAGTAGTACAGACTCAAAAGTTTTTACTTGAGATCCTGTCTACTCCTCGAGTTCCAAAAACAATTAAAGATGGTGCAAGATATTGTTTACGCCACTATCCTAGTGAATCTGACATGATTCGTGCGGCTGAAAATGCTCCGCATATATTCCAGCAACGTATGGAAGATGTGACTCGTATGTTTAAAAAATACGAAGAAAAGAAAAATGAGCAAGCGTAGTCTAGTTATTGGCATGGGTATTGGACAGTTGTATAAAACTGTACTAGAAAAACTTGGCCATGAAGTTATTACAGTAGACCACGACACTAGCAAAGGTGCAATGTTGCCAAGTGTTGATGCGGCTATATTAGTATATGCACCGTTTGATACTGTGCATATATGCACTCCAAATTTCACACACTTTGAAATTGCCGCAAAAGTAGCACCAGTTAGCAAAATTGTGTTTATTGAAAAACCTGGAGTAGCCGATAGTAACAGTTGGAATATTTTAATAGAAACATTTAAGTATACACGCTTCATGATGGTTAAAAACAACATGTGGCGCAGTAATATTGCTGAGTTAAAAATGTTAGCCAGTCAAGCCAAAACCGTAAAAATTAAATGGATACGTAAAAATTGTATTCCCAGTCCTGGTAGTTGGTTTACTACTAAGAAGTTAGCGTTCGGCGGCGTTAGTCGTGACTTGATGCCGCATTTGCTAAGTCTATATATTGCCATGAACCCGCACTGGAGAGCAGATATAGTCAACGGAACAACTACACTGGCCGCATGGAAGTTGGAGGACATTGACAGCACTGATTATGGTACTGTTAATCCCAAAGGTACGTATGACGTTGACGACGTATGCGTTATTAACTTTACTGATAAATGGACCTGTGCGGCCAATTGGCGCAGTATGGATACTGAAGACAGTTCTATTGAATTTATCACGCTGGATAACAGTGCAGAACGTTTTGAACTAGGATGGTGCCCTGAAGAAGCCTATCAAGCCATGATCAAAGAAGCAGTTGAACGTGTTGACGATGCTAAATTCTGGACAGATCAATACGAACAAGACACTTGGATACACACTGTGATTGAAAAACTATGACAAGATGTTTGCAAACAACTGGGCAAGGTTACTTTGAACAAGTAACATACGATATTCCTCCGTTAACTGAAGATGAAATTTGTGTTCGTGCTGTTATGACCGGCGTGTGTCGCAGTGACATTGATATGATGCAAGGTAACTTTGGTCCGTTACCACTAGGTATGCAAGGTCACGAAGGACTGGGCCAAGTAATTGGTATTGGTGCCAACATTACTAATGTAAACTTTGGCGATTATGTTGCAACAAGAGGAGAACCTGCATACGCAGACATATACAATGTACGTGCAGATGAATATGTTTTTGTACCCGAAGCTCATCCACGTTATATTATCGAGCCAGTTGCTTGTGGCATTAATGCTGTGGATGTTGCGGATTGTTCTAGAAAAGATAAAATACTGATTATTGGCAGTGGATTTCTAGCGTGGGTGGCCTATCATACATTGACCAAATTTAAACATTGTGAACGTGTTGATGTGGTAGGGTCAAGTAATATTGATCTGTGGGGCGATCGATTGTTACTTGGTACTACTGAAAGTTATGATGTGGTTATTGACTTGAGTGGCAAATATGCGTTAGGTATAGACATAAACCTAAATAACAACGCCTTAATCGTTGATGCAGTTGGCAAGGCAGTAAGTAGGGAAGAAGCACAGCAACAACTTTGGAAAGCTACAACTACTATTAAACCAAGTCCACGCAATCCAAATTTTCATCAGTGTATGAAAGATGCAGTATGGATGATTGAAAACGGCTATCTTGAAGTTGATTCTTTCTGGACAAGGTGTTATAATCGTAACACTGAATGGCAACAAGCATTTGCGGATGGTGCGGATCGTCCAAATGGTTACAGTAGAGGTTATATTAAATGGGACTAGATACACAACAACGTCAAGAAGTTAATTTTTTTACAGGCTACGAAGTTGAGCATACTGTATGCTATAACATGTTTACACTATTTGTTGTAGGCGTACAGCCCGTGGATCAAATATTGTTATTGGCCAAGGAACACAAAGTACAACAAATTTACTTTGGGACTAGTCAAAGTTTTCCCAACATTGGCATTAACGATGGTGAAAAGTGGCGGCCTTGGGAACTTATGATTAGATCATGTTTAGACGCTGACTACTGGTGTACATTGGATTTAGATGTAGCGCAAGCGGAAGGACTACTTGAAAGCGGCCTTACTGAAAATCATAAATTTGTTCCGATGATTAGTGTAAAATTGCCTTACATTAATCAATTTAATTATAATACAACACTTAAACTAGACGACCGTACTTGGGGTTCTACAAATCCTGGTGTATGGACACATCAACTACATGACTTAATGCGTATGGACAAGTATACACATTGGGATCAATATACACAAGATACAAAACTATGATTATTAGACAAGACATTCGACCAGTTAAAATGATATGGGTTACCTTCCGCAAAGAAGGCATACATAAATATCCAGCGGCCCTTACAAATCCTAACTTGGCCACTGGAGACGAATATGACGTATCATTTTTGGGTTATCCTCATCGCCACATCTTTCATTTCAGGGTGTGGATCAATGTGCAACACGATGATCGGGACATCGAGTTCATCCAGTTCAAACGATGGCTTGAATCGCTGTATAATGGTCAAGGTTCCGTTTTGAGCCTTGACTACAAGAGTTGTGAAATGATGTCTGAAGATTTATATCAACAGATTTCACAAAAGTATCCAAGTCGCGAGATTTGGATTGAGATCTCCGAAGACGGAGAAAATGGTAGTTTTATCAAATATTAAAATAAGGAAATATTCCTATGAAACAAGAAGTCGTTAGGATTTTTGATGACCTTGAGGCCCTGCTAGATTTTTGCAGGATTGAACTTAAACCCTTTAGTCCGACTGACTTGTACAATAAGGAAAGCCAAATTTGGCGTGACTTTGAATACAGTAAGCGTCCTAAGAAACAATGGAACGGAGAGCGCAAGCCTTATCAAGGCAACAAGCCAAGACACAACGGCTCGTTCAACAACAAGCCAAGGTTCAGAGATTAATGAACGTTTTCTTAGTTGATTTAGAATCAGTTGAGACAAGGTACACGGGTCAGTGGAAGACTCATGTACCTGAACTCTTACGAAAGGCAGGCCATGAAGTTCACATTGTATCGGGTCCTAGCGATATTCCTAGCGCCACTACTCCTGGTGCATTTCTCAATTTTGGGGGCACTAATATCTATAAGGCAAGCCAAGTTGAACAGCTTGGAAGACTTTTTTGTGCAGGATCCGTCAAGGCTGGCGATCATTTTATTTTTACTGATGCTTGGCATCCGGGCATCATAAACTTAAAGTATATGAGTGAGTTGCTGGGCATTCCAGTAACTACACATGGCTTATGGCATGCTGGCAGTTATGATCCACAAGACTTTTTAGGTCGACTAGTTGGCAATAAGCCTTGGGTACGCAATGCAGAGAAGAGTTTCTTTCACGCATTTGATCACAACTACTTTGCCACAGACTTTCATATCAAAATGTTCTATACAAATTTACTAAATGATTATCCTACAGAGAATCCTTGGTACAGCGAACATTTAGAAGAAATTCTAAACGGTGAAGAACCAAGGATTGTACGTACAGGCTGGCCCATGGAGTATATGCAAGATACATTGACCATGTATAAGAACATGCCCAAGCGTGATCTTATTCTTTTCCCTCATCGTATTGCTCCAGAAAAACAAGTTGAGATCTTTAGAGATTTAAAAGAACACTTACCACAATATGAATTTGTTGTATGTCAAGATCAGTTCTTAACAAAAAATGAATATCATAATTTGTTAGGTGAGGCTAAGATTGTGTTTAGTGCTAACTTACAAGAAACCCTAGGTATTAGTTGTTACGAGGGTGCTGTAGTAGATGCTATTCCCATGGTTCCAGATAGACTCAGTTACACAGAAATGTATTACGACACATTCAAATATCCAAGTACATGGACAGAAAGTTTTGATTCGTACACTGTTTATCGTCCAGACTTGTGTAATAAAATTATTCAGTTTATGGAAAACTATAAAAAGTTTGTTCCTACTGTACATAAACAAGCAAGGGATTTACATGAACGATTCTTCAGCGCCACTGGATTGCTCAACAACATCAAGTAATGATGTTGGGTTTATAGCACAGGAAATTACTACATTTTTTCCTGATACAATTACGCTAACAAGCAATGCGTATGACACTATGGCATCTTCAAATATAATAACAGTTAACGGAAGCACATCCAATTACACTATTACTGGTAGCGGCAGTGCTGGAACTGCTATGGGTGGCACATATACTATTGGCAATATTAATGCCTCAACGTTTAGTTGGAAGAACGAAGAGTTTGTAGACTGTATGCCAGATATTAATCGAATTGAAAAAATGTGTAAGGAATATCCCGGATTAGCCATTGCTTTTGACAAGTTCAAAACAACGTATAACATAGTGAAAGACGATTATGATAATCCAAAAGATAAAAAATAAGTTTTTTTCGTTTTTAGAAAAACATGACCGCAAACGTATTATCATGGATCGTCAATGCAACGAGCCATTGTTGACTCGTTACTACTTGTTTTTAAAGGATCGTAAACGTTTTCCGTTTAATGTGTTCCTACACAAGTTTCACAAAGGCGATCCCGGTGACGTACATGATCATCCGTGGCCCTACGCAACACTAATTCTTAAAGGTGGTTATTATGAATGGGTTCCTAAATTTGACTCCAACGGCAAAAAGATTGATGAGGAAAGAATGTGGCGTGGGCCTGGCCATTTCCGTCTATGTCGTGCTACTTCTTATCATCGTATCGAACTATGCAATGGTGTAACACCCTGGACGTTGTTTATGCCAGGGCCGCACAAACGAGAATGGGGATTTCTTGTTAACAACAAATGGATACATAATGACCACTACCTTGAAACAAACAAACAACATTAAAAACGGATTAATTGGTAGCACAGTAGCAGTTGGATACGGTGTTGTGCCTCCGCAATTAAGCGGACAGATTTATACAACTAATACGACATCTGGACAGTTTTTAACAAGCGGATCAAATGGTACAACTTGGACTACTGGTACTGTCAATAACAATCCTGTATTAACTGTTAAACAGACCAATCCTCCAGAATTAGAAGTTAAAGGTAAGATGGTTATCAACGGGCGTGATTTGGAAGAACGGTTAAACACAATTGAAAAAGTCTTGCATATTCCTGAAAGAGATGTTATACTTGAAAAGAAGCATCCAAAGCTAAAGAAACTGTATGATGAATACATTAATGAGCTTTCCAAATATAAAATGTGGCATTCAATTAAAGGCGACAATGACTGATAAAAAACTACAAAGATTATATGATCAGTATTTAGAATTCACTGATCACATGTGTTCAGAACACGGGCCATTAGAAGTAGCGGCTATTATGATGGCACAGGCATTGACCATTTATAAAAGTGCTATGAGTGAAGAAGATTACAACCGAATGGTGGACAATATTTCCAATAGCCGAAACAAAGTTAAGACATTTACTAGACCAATACTACAATGAAAAAAATATATTATACTTGGCAACAAATAGAAGGCGCTTGTTTAGAAATTGCTAGACAAATGCATAATCATTATTGGCGACCAGACTATATTGTAGGGATTGGTCGAGGCGGGCTTGTACCCGCTAATTTGCTTAGTCAATATATGGGCATTAAGATGAACAGTCTAGACATTAGTCTACGTGATGGAGGCGATACCGTTAGTAACTTGGGCATGGCAGAAGATGCATTTAACGGCAAAAAAATTCTTATCGTAGACGACATCAATGATCAAGGGTCCACTGTTAACTGGATTAAACAAGATTGGCCAAGTGGCTGTTTTCCGGATGATCCCAAATGGCAAAACATTTGGGGTGACAGTGTTCGTTTTGCAGTACTAACACACAATCAAAGTAGTCAGTTTAAAGATCCAGACTACTATGCCTGGACTGTGAACAAAGCAGAAGAAGATTGTTGGTTAGTTTATCCTTGGGAGGAATTTTGGTTATGACATCCGCACTTATTAAATTACTTTTTGGAATCACATTAGTTGTAATTGCCATTGTTATTGGCCCGCTATTGGGTATTTGGGCATTAAACACTTTATTTCCAGTATTAACAATTCCTTATACTTGGGAAACTTGGTTGGCGTTTGCATTACTGTTTACCAGTAGTTCAATTTATAAATTTAAAAAATGACTGACTTAGAAAAGGCACTAGATGAAAAACGAGCTCCATGGACAGAGATTGACTTCCGATCAAAAGACTTTTGGGTATTCAGAGATGCCTACCCAGTCACAGAGGGACATTTGTTATTTGTGCCTACCCAAGAAAAATTCAACAACATCGTCGAATGTTTCAAAGCCGCGCACAAGTTTGGCTACGATGGAGTTCAATCACAAAGGTGGGACGCTTTTAATGTCGGCCAAAACTGCGGCGAGTCTGCTGGACAAACCGTAATGTATCCGCATGTACATATGATTCCTAGGCGCAAAGGCGATATGGAAGATCCACGTGGCGGGGTTCGTCATGTTATACCTGAAAAGGGAAACTATAAAAAATGAGTACATTAAAAATCACAATAGCAGTACTAGTAGTAATATTGTCTGCTATCAACATATATCTATATTGGGGTACTCCGGCAGTATACGGATGGGTTGTTGCCATTGCTGGATGGGTTGATCATTGTTTTCCAAAAACTCCTAAAGATGTCTGACAATACTGTTACGGTGGTGTGGGATAATCAAAACGGGTTTTGGTGGAATGAAACCTGTGCTATGGTATTAGAAGTATTTGGATTACCTGGTGGCCGTTATGAATCAAAACCAGAACACGATTACATGAGTTTTACATTTAAAAATCAAAAGGATGCCACCCTATGTCGCATATTGTTAAGTGAGCGATTATGATGAAAGATATTATCATAGCCGTACTGCTTGGCATCATATTAAGTATGATTTTTTTAAATTCACCAAAAGAACAAGGCAAGTGGTACGATTGCAGTATGGCTGAATGGCATCCGGACATCCCACCAAAAGTAAAAGAAGAATGCCGTAAGATCCGTTCTGGAAAAACTACATGAAAATATTTAATTTAAGAACACAAATCAGTTTACCATTTGATCACTTTAAGAACTTAGGCTGTATATCTGGTAAGTTATTTGGAAACAAAGCATGGGAACTTGAACACACATACTACAGTGGGAGCCTATTTGATATTGATATCAGTTGGGGTATTAGAGAAGACCATGCTGGCTTTGACTTTACTCTAGGCTTTTTTGGTTACAGTATTAATTTTAGAATTTACGATACTAGACACTGGGATGACTATCATAAATGTTGGGAGATTTATTCAAATGACACTTGACAAAACCTAAATAAACCTATATACTATAAACAAATGGAGTAATAAATGACTGAATCCGTGATATACAAAAGTATCATTGCCGGTGCTGAACAGCAAGGTGATGATGACAAAGATTATAAAGAAGAAAAATACCTAGGCAACTATTTGCGTTTTAAAATGAAACGTGAAGGTAAACGCTTTTGGGCCGGCGACAATATTAGCGAATATATCGATAATGAGCATGTCAAAGAACAATTGATTGATGAAGCCGCAGAAGCATTTGAAACGGTACTCGATCGGTTGTTGATTGATCGAGAAAACGATCCCAATAGCAAAGGCACAGCACGTAGACTTGCTAAAATGTATTTTAACGAAGTAATGGCAGGAAGATATGAACCAGCACCAGATGCAACAGCATTTCCAAATGATTCGGCAGACCGTTACGAAGGTATGTTGGTGGTACGTAGCGAGTTGCGCTCTATGTGCAGTCATCATCATCAGCCCGTTAGCGGTGTCGCTTACATTGGCATCATCGCCGCAGAAAAACTTATTGGTCTTAGCAAGTATACTCGTATTGCTCAGTGGTGTGCTCGTCGCGGCACTCTCCAGGAAGAACTTTGCAATGACATTACTAGGGAAATCCAAAAAGCAACAGGATCAGGAAACGTAGCAGTATACATTCAAGCAATACACGGATGCTGTGAGAACCGAGGCATTATGGCGCATAGTAGTTTAACACAAACTACTGTACTGACTGGATCATTTAAAACTGACCCTGGCGCTAAAAAAGAGTTTTTTGATAATATTAAATTGCAACAAGAATTTGCACCACGATAAGGGAATAACGATGAACTCAGTAGATATGGCCAATGACCTAATATTCAGAGCAAAGAACTTGCAAGAGTTCATTGTTGAAACTGATGTGCCAGAAGATTTTCGATTTAATGGTATAGTGCCATTTGACATGACTATAGAAAATAGTGTAATATGTGCTAAAGTGTTTGCTGTTGATTTTAATGAAGCAGTTAAACGATTAGATGAATTTTTGGAAACTTGCAAATGAACTGGTTTAAACGAATGATTGTTAAATGGGTACGTGAAGACTGGGACAAGGCTGGCAGAGAAAGACCAGAACAAGATTGTTATCCCACTGTCTCATCTAAAAATAGTATTGGCATTGGCTCGCGAGATATAGGTACTGATCCTACATTACAATTCAAAGTATATAGTGCCGTTGGTGGTAAGATTGTAGAGTTTAGTCGCTACGATCGAAAGTCAGATCGTTCAGAACATCAGATCTATATCATTGGCAAAGACGAAGACTTTGGCGAAAAGATTGCTAAAATTTCAACCCTAGAGGTGTTACGATGAACGCACAACTACCAGCAGAAGGTATTTTAAAACACAACGACTGGGGTGACTCAAAAGTTTATCGTGTTACATGCGAATGCGGAAGTAGTGAATGTGACCATAACGTGTGGGTAGAAGCAGACGATACCGGAGTCACTGTAACAATTTATACTACCACTAGAACTAACTTTTGGTCAAAAACACGATGGTATCATATTTGGACATTGCTAACTAACGGGTATATTGATACTGAATCAACTGTTTGTTTGAAAAGACAAGGTGCGCTCAACTATGCAGAAACATTAAAGAGTGCCATGGAAGATGTAGAAGATTTTAGGAAAAAGAATGAGCAAAATAAAAATAGCTGAGTTATTTTACAGTATACAGGGCGAGGGTAGATATATGGGCGTCCCGTCTGTGTTTTTACGCACGTTTGGTTGTAACTTTAAATGTGCAGGGTTTGGTATGCTACGTGGTACATTAAGCGGCGAAGCTGATGTACTAGCAGAAAAACAAGTAAAATATAACAAGTGGCCCACTTATAATGAACTTCCATTAGTTAGTACAGGCTGTGACAGTTATGCCAGTTGGCATCCAGACTTTAAAGATCTTAGTCCAATGCTCACAAGCGAAGCAATCGCCAACAGAATTGCGGAAATTATTCCACATGGTGAATGGCATGATGAGCATTTGGTTATCACAGGTGGTGAGCCCTTGCTTGGGTGGCAACGTGCTTATCCAGACTTGATCAATAACACTAAGATGCGTGGATTGAAAGAGATTACGTTTGAAACAAATGGCACTCAAAAACTAACTCCCGAGTTTAAAGAATATTTAAGAAAATGGAATAGTGTAGTAGGCAGAGAACTTACATTTAGTGTAAGTGCTAAACTTCCTGCTAGTGGTGAAAAGTGGGAGGAAGCAATTTGTCCAGAAGTGGTTTGCGAATATGAACAAGTTGGCACAGCATATCTTAAATTTGTAGTGGCAACAGAAGAAGATATTGCAGATGCAGAACGTGCTGTAGAAGAATTTAGAACAGCAGGATTTAAAGGACACATATATTTGATGCCAGTGGGCGGTGTTGAAAGTGTTTACAATTTAAATGCAAAGAACGTAGCACTGGCGGCAATGAAACGTGGCTGGCGCTACAGTGACCGACTACAAGTGCCATTATTTAAAAATGAGTGGGGTACTTAATGGCCAAGTTACTTGTATTAGGATGTGGTAAAAAAGAATTTCCAGGAAACCTCAGAGACGTTGTTGTAACTGTGGACATTAATGAAAACGTTGGCGCGGATGTGGTACACAATCTTGATGTGTATCCTTGGCCGTTTGATAACAATGAATTTGATGTTGTTCATTTGGACAACGTGTTAGAACACTTAAACGACATTGTGAGAGCAATGCAAGAAATACATCGCATATCCAAAGCAGGTGCAACTGTAACTATTATTGTTCCCTACTTCCGTAGCAAATGGGCCTGCGTTGATCCAACACATAAACATTTTTTTACCGCAGATACACTAAGTTACTTTGTCAAAGGGCATGTGTATCATGAAAGATATGCCTATAGCGATTTTGCATTTATAATGCATAGTAAAACATTTAATGAAGGTATTGATCAAACTTGGTTTCAAAAGTTACTAATTCCATTTGCTGAAAAACATATGGAATTTTATGAAAACAAAATTAGTCCAATATTTCCATTGGAAACACTGACGTATCATATGGAAACTACAAAATGAATAAATTTATTGAAAAATTATTTGGCATTGATAAAATAAAAGCTCAAACTGAAGCCAGTTTAAAACAAGCTGAAGATGCTATGAAAGTGGCCAAACAAGCTACTAGTGCCGCAGAGTTGGCTCAAAAAGCAGAAGAAACTGCTAAAATGACTCCAAAAGAACGTGCTACTGCCAAAGGAGAGCCGTGGGTTGCCGTTTTGGATACGCATGTCAACAAAGATAATATAAGAAATGGCTTTTTTGAGCTTGACTGGAATGCCGAGTTTGTGTTACAATTGAAGCAAGCAGGATACGGATTTGATGGAGATCCAGAAGAAGAGATTGTGGATCGTTGGTTTAAAGACCTAGCTCGAAACGTATTAGCCGACGAAGGTCAAGACACCAATCGTGGTGCTGGCTTTATTAATGTTAACAAACTTGCCGGTGGCAAAGCAGAGGTAAAATGACTTATATTTTAGTTGATACAGCAAACACATTCTTCCGTGCTAGGCACGTTATTAACGGCAGTGCTGATATCAAACTTGGTATGGCATTCCACATTACATTAAACAGTATTAAAAAAGCATGGCAAGACTTCAATGGCAGTCATGTTGTGTTCTGTCTTGAAGGGCGTAGCTGGCGCAAAGATTATTATGCGCCCTACAAACGCAATCGCAGTGATGCCCGTGCCGCACATACAGAGAAACAAGCAGAAGAAGAAAAAGTATTTTGGGAAGCATTTGATACTTTTAAAGATTTTATTGCAGAAAAGACCAACTGTACTGTACTACAAAATCCGCAGTTAGAAGCAGATGACTTAATTGCCGGTTGGATACAGACACATCCCGATGCAGATCATGTGATAATTTCAACAGACAGCGACTTTGTACAATTGATTGCGCCAAATGTTAGACAATATAATGGTGTAATGGAAACAACTATAACACACGAAGGCATCTTAGATAAAAAGGGCAAACGTGTTATTGATAAGAAAACTAATGCGGCTAAGGATGTCCCAAATCCTGAATGGCTGTTATTTGAAAAATGTATGCGTGGCGATCCCACTGACAATGTGTTTAGTGCTTATCCAAAGGTACGTAAAAACAAATTAGAAGAAGCATTTAACGATAGATCAAATCGCGGATTCGCGTGGAACAACATGATGTTGCAACGTTGGGTGGACCATAATGGCGAAGAACATCGTGTGCTAGAAGATTACGAACGTAATCGTAAACTCATTGATCTGGCCGCGCAACCTCAAGATATTAGAAATGTAATTACGGAAACAATTAGTACTAATGCTGTTCCTAAGACAATTGATCAAGTTGGTATTAGATTGCTTAAATTTTGTAACTTGTACGATTTAAAGAAAATTACGGATTCAATACAACAATATGCAGAACCATTCCAAGCAAAATATCAAAGAGCATGACACGGACTTTACCAATTGGTTGAGAAAACTTTGGATTTCTAATTGTGATGAACGAGATAATTTTAGAGAACCAAAATTAAGTATGCATCAATACTGGCACCAATACAAGTGGTGGCTACGTAGAGAATATAAATTTCAAAGAGGAAAAGCAGAATGACAGACTTACATGCAAAACCCATTGTAGATGGATTACTTTGGATTGTTGAGCAAGACGGAGAAAAAGTTGGTACCTTACATAAAAAAGAAAACAACAAGTATGTGTTGTGCGGTGCTAACGGAGAAATATATTTTACTAAAAAGTCTGATATAACAAAGAAGTTTGGTACTAATTTTTTCTTAAAAGGGTTTACAACCACTATATCACAAGTTGATGTAAATGAATGCCACGGGCATCCAACTAAGTGGCAACCATACAATTCAATGTATGACGTACGAAGAAAACTACCATTGTTTACAAAAAGTAATCAAAGTAAAAGTTTATTCTGTGCTGGACACTACATTATTAAATTCCCTAAAAATTGGGTTAGAAGCTTTTGCCCTAAATTGATCACCATTGAGCGTTACCCATTTACTGGTCCTTTTAAAACAGAAGAAGAAGCAAAAGAGGCACTGGCCAATGCAAAGTAACCCAATTAACACAATACCCTTGCAACAGTTTATACAGCAGGTAAAAATAGCTGATATGAGTCAGCAAAAAGAAATCAAGTTAGATATCAAAACTGCAAAGCAATTGGCATTTACCTTGGGCGAAGTTACCAGTAAATTAACTCAAGATTACGATAATTTGATGCATATTCTTAAAAATACAGCTAACGACACTGTTACTGTAGAGCTAGACGGTGGCGGTTTCTCTAATCAAAAATAGATAAATATATGCGTACATTTGAGGACGCATATCGTGAGCAGACCAAAACCAAAAGTTCTTCTTGAACACATAAACAAAAAAAATTATAAGTGCGAGCAAGTATTAGCAGCCGAAGCAATTTGGGCTGTCTTTTATAAAGGTTCACCTTTTAATTTAAAGAGTTTTAGTAGTGTTACCAGCTATCCTGGGCCTAAATACAAAAAAGTGGCATTCAGCAATCCAGGACATGCAGTTAATCTAGCCAAAAAATTAAATTTAACTTTTGGTTGTAGTGACTTCCAAGTAACAGTATTAACATCTGGCCAAACATTAAAATGATATCTTCATTGGCGTTTACGCAGATTTTTTTGAAACAACAAGAAAAATCCTGTGATGAAGCCACAGTTAAGATGCATCACAGACTTTGGTGGAAAAATACACGCACTAAAGATTCTGGAGGACTACGCCTTACTGAAGAAGGTTATGAACATTTGACAAATATTTTGGAATTGACCCAATATGAAGTACCGTTTACTCAAAGTGTTGAACTTAGTCCCCAAACGATAATATTTTTTGATCGATTTATTGATTGTCCTTACTATCTAACCAATCAAAGTTTAACCGTTTTTTCGGAAAAAAAGGCTTTTGAATTGATGCTGTTTTCAGACGATATTCGAAAATACGGTCTTGTCAAAGCAATCAACGCTAGAAAAAAATCTGAAGATATTGGTTGATTTAACCAAAATACGCTTGACTTCCTAACGGACTGACGCTATAATACATACATAGCGCAATTTTTTACAACCCCGCAAACTAAGATAGGAACTTAAATGAGCGAGATTATTTCCCGTACTGTAGGCCCCAAGCAAGCCAAACGTGCAATCCAAAAAGGTTTTTCTAAACGTCGTCCAATCTTCCTGTGGGGTCCTCCCGGGATTGGTAAATCAGATATCGTCAAGCAACTTGGCGAAGATCTCGATGCCCATGTAATTGATATCCGTTTAAGTTTGTGGGAACCCACTGACATTAAGGGTATTCCATATTTTGATAGTAACACTAGCAAAATGGTTTGGGCACCTCCTAGCGAGTTGCCAGACGAAGCATTTGCGTCACAGCATAAAAAAATTATTTTGTTTATGGACGAAATGAATAGTGCGGCTCCAGCTGTACAGGCTGCGGCTTATCAGCTGATTTTGAATCGTCGTGTGGGCACTTACAAATTGCCAGACAATGTGTTAATGATTGCCGCTGGTAACCGTGAAGCTGACAAGGGTGTAACATTCCGCATGCCAGCTCCGTTGGCTAATCGTTTTATTCACTTGGAGATGCGTGTTGACTGGGATGACTATAGCTTTTGGGCTACTGAGAATCGTATCCATAAAGACGTAGTGGGCTTTTTGACTTTCTCTAAGAAAGACTTGTATGATTTTGATCCAAAGTCTAGCTCACGTAGTTTTGCTACACCACGTAGTTGGACCTTTGTTAGCGAGTTGTTGGAAGATGACGACACTGATGCAGACACATTGACCGATTTGGTCTCAGGTGCAGTTGGTGAAGGACTTGCTATTAAATTTATGGCTCACCGTAAAGTCGCTAGCAAAATGCCAAATCCCACAGACATTTTGAATGGCTCTGTTAAGAAGATGGAGTCAAGAGAGATTTCAGCAATGTATTCTTTGGCAGTTAGTCTGTGCTACGAACTTAAAGACAGCGCAGACAAAAATGCTAAAAATTGGAATAGTCAGGTTAATAACTTTTTCCAATTTATCATGGACAATTTTGAAACTGAATTGGTAATTATGAGTACTAAACTTGCATTGACGCAATATCAATTGCCGTTGGATCCAGATGAGATTAGCTGTTTTGATGCGTTCCACGCTAAGTTTGGCAAATACATTTCTGCCGCAACTGAAAAGAAGTAAAATCTAGCTATTGACACCTCCTTCGGGAGGTGTTATAATATATACATAGTAACAGATTAGGAGCAGAAAAATGCAACATTCATTAGACGAAGTCGTTGATAAAATTATTGTAGCCCGTGTGGGACTATTGCTACGCCATCCATTTTTTGGTAACATGGCCACCCGTTTAAAAATTCAAGATGCCAGCGCATGGTGTAAGACTGCCGCAACTGACGGTCGTCATTTGTTTTACAATCGTGAATTTTTTGGTGGTCTCACAACTAAACAAGTTGAGTTTGTTGTTGCACATGAAATTCTGCACAATGTGTTTGACCACATGGGACGTAACGAAGGCAGAGATCGTCAAATTTTTAATATTGCCGCTGACTATTGCGTAAACGGACAATTGGTCCGTGATCACATTGGTGAACAGCCTCCAGAAATTAAAATCTTTCACGACCCACAGCATTACAATAAGAGTGCTGAACAAGTTTACGATGAAATTTTTGAAAAATACGATGAAGAACAATTAAAGGCATTGGGTCAATTGCTTGACGATCATATTGATTGGGAAAAAGAAGGCGAAGGTCGCCCAGCATATTCAAAAGATGAATTAAAACAGATCCGCGATGAGATTCGCGAAGCTACTATGCAAGCGGCCAATGCCGCGGGTGCTGGCAATACTCCAGCAAACATAGCTCGTATGATTAAAGAGCTTACTGAGCCCAAAATGAATTGGCGTGAACTGTTACGTCAACAAATTCAAAGTACAATTAAAACTGATTATAGTTTTAGTCGTCCTAATCGTAAGGGATGGCATACTGGTGCAATTTTACCTGGTATGAAGTTTGACGAAACAATTGATATTGCAGTAAGTTTAGACATGTCTGGTTCAATTACTGATGAGATGAGCATGGACTTTATTACTGAACTCAAAGGTATTATGGATGAATACAAAGACTACAATATTAAATTGTGGTGCTTTGATACCAAAGTGTACAATGAACAAGACTTTGATGGATACAGTGGCGAAGATATACTAAGTTACGAAATAATGGGCGGTGGCGGTACCGACTTTATGTGTAATTGGGCATATATGAAAGAAAACGACATTGTTCCTAAAAAGTTTATCATGTTTACAGACGGATATCCTTGGGATTCATGGGGCGATGACAACTACTGTGATACATTGTTTATTATTCACGGTAATGATAAAATTGTTCCTCCATTTGGTTCCCATGCATATTACGAGTTTTCAGATAAAAAGTAATATATGGCCATTAAAAATGGGAAGCCAAATCCCTTAAACTTTTTGGATCTAAGGCGAGTTGAATTTCCAGCTCGCCATTTCCATTTTACAACTCTAGAAAAATATAATCCAACGTTAATTAAAAAAATTGACGATTGGATATATACCAACTTAAACGGTAGATATTACGTTGGGCAAGGCATTGCTCTTGATCGTAATAACACTATTGTCTATGTTACAAAAATTGGGTTTGAACAAGAAAAAGAGATTAGTTTCTTTTTACTTTCTTATTCAAATCTGTAACCTCTAAAACATTATACGACTATATAATGATGTCATCATTAAGGAGACAGTTATGACTGAAGAAACTAAAGTAGAACAACCAAATGGCTCCGCGCCAGAAGTGGCTAGTACAGCCGCACAACCCCCAGCACCAGAAACTGCTGAAAACGATTTAAACATTAATGACCTAAATGCTATGAAGCAGATCATTGATCTTGCCAGTTCACGTGGCTCATTCAAAGCCGCTGAAATGGAAGCTGTAGGTAAAGTTTATAACAAACTATCAAACTTCTTGGCTCAAGTGGCCGCAAAAGGACAACAAAATGGCTGATCTAAAACACGTAGGTAGAATTGTTTCTACTGGAAGAAAGTGTTTGGTCGCATATAGGACATTGCCTGGTGAATCAGATCATTGTCTTGTTGTCCAAACAGAAAACTTGCCAGATGAACAACACAACGCACTAATTAACTTGGTCGAGTCTGGTTCTGGTCAAGAATCTGGTGAATTTGCAGAAGTGTTGGCAAGGGCCAATTTCCCTGATGGTAGTATTATGCTGGCCGCACTGCATACACAAGGCAAACTTACTAAAGTGCCAACAAGCCAAGTAGAGATGCTTCCAAATTTTAATGTTAAAATTAATCTAGCGGAACTCAATGTACTCATTGCTCAACAAAATAATGTTGCTGTTGATGATTTAGCAATCAAATCATCCTCTGCTAAAGTTCAAGTTAAAGAAGTAGGTAGTGTAAGCAACATGCCTGCTGAAACTAATGATCTTGGTAAAACAACATCAGCCAGTGTTAACGAAACTTATGTTGAACCAACTAAATTTGATTCAGCAGAAGCAGAAGCAAAACATTATCGTAGCCAAGCAGACAAATTAGCCAAACAAGCCGCAGACATGCGTCGTAAGGCAGAGGAATTAGTACCAACAAAGAAAAAATGACATCTAAGAAGCTTTCTAAAGATGTTGTTGAACGTTGGCCCGAAGTTTTTGGCGAGGTTACTTTAAATGTAGTACCTTTAAAATATCTGCATTCAATACAGATAACGTTTAAAGACAATAAAATTTGGAACATTGACATTGCATCAAAGTCAAAAGAGATGGACTGGGATTCTGTTGAAAAGAATATCCACGAGATCTTTACTACCTATCAAGAAGAAATTGATAATGTAGATTTTAAACTTGACACTGAAAAGATAAAGACGGATATTGTTAAAGGTACTAGAAAATTTTTAAAAACAAAGAAGTTAAGATGAAAGTAAAATTAGTATCATATAGCCAAGCAACAGAAGAGTTTGTTAATAACGGAATTGATGACGCACAAGAGCTAATTGCATATTGTGCCCGTGTTAGCAATCCAGCAAATCAATTTAACACTGAAACAAGTGAAAAATTGATTGGCTATCTTATTAAACATCAACACTGGAGTCCTTTAGAGATGGTCAGTGCTTGTTTAGAAATTACAACAACTCGAGACATTGCTCGTCAGATATTACGTCACCGTAGTTTTAGCTTTCAAGAGTTTAGTCAACGTTATGCTGATCCCACAGCTGAACTTGATGAGGCATTTGTATTGCGTGAAGCAAGATTCCAAGACACAAAGAATAGGCAAAACAGCATAGCATTTGATCCAGAGAATGAAGAACAGAAGTTGTTAGCCATTGAATGGGAACGTGCTCAGAAACGTGTATTGTTCAGTGTTAAACAAGAATACGCTTGGGCCATTAAAAATGGTATTGCTAAAGAACAAGCCCGAGCTGTATTACCAGAAGGTCTTACTGTGAGTCGATTGTATATGAACGGAACGCTACGCAGTTGGATTCACTTTATTGAACTACGTAGTGCAAATGGCACACAACTAGAACATCAGTTGGTTGCTCGCGAGTGCGGATCTGTTATTGCCGCCGTGTTTCCAATGCTGGCAAATCACATTAAACAGTAAACGTATTGTCGCCGGGCCACAGAGGTAACTTTGTTCCTGGCGCTCTTTTGGGTATTTTACTGTCAGCACTACTAACACAACTTGGGGATATACAAGTTTTTGGACCATCAAATAACTTAAATCCAGTTTCAATGTTCCCTAAAGGTGCATCGTGGCAACTGTAACTGCGTTTTATTGATCCATCGGGTTCACGAATAATAATACTTCTGTAGCCACTACTACATTCCCAATCTTTAAATTTATTAAAGTTAAATGCATTGAATCGTTCAGCTTGATCCATATACCAAACTTTTTTATTTTTATCCACAAATTCAACTTGAAAATGTTGCGGGATTGAGTCTTGTGTGTAAATTGGGTCTGGTTCTTTTTTAAACGTTGGTTTTGGACGCTCAACTAGGTTTGCTTCACCAGCTTTTGCTTCAGTGTATGCACGTTGAGGCATTCCGTTATGCAATACTTTAAGCATGTCAGGTGTATACCCATCAACTACTTTACTTGCTGTGGGATCACTTTGTGGCTTTAGTGTAACATTGATTCCGCGATTATGAAAGTACAGTGCGTTTTCATAATCCCTATCAAACCATTCTGGAACCATGACCATATTAATAGTTACTTGCACATCGTGTTGTTGACATAAGTCCAACTTGTCACCAAACTCTGCCATCTTTTCTTTTGTATCAACGTGTTCAGTATGTAAACTTGCTGTGATACTTGCTCTATGGAATTTGCTGGCTGCTTTACAATATTCATCTTTGTGCCATTGTAAACTTCTACTCATATTAGTGGTCATGTGGACACTGGTATAGTTTGTATTATTAGAGTCATTATTTAAATGATTTAATATATCAATATAGCCTGGATGAAATGTTGGTTCACCGCCGCTTAAACTAAAATGGAAACTGTTAAATCCACGGTCACGAGCTTGGCGTTTGATTTCGTCTATTGTAAGCAAACACAGTTCAGTTGGTCTATGATCTTTTTTGTCACTGCGGGCATAGGGCCAACAGTAACTACATTTATAATTACAAAATCTGCCAAGCAACCAACTTACTGTAAATAAGTCACGATATAGCATTGTACGTTGACCCACACGTACAATATCGTTATAGGGTATTTCTGTAAAATCGTATGCTGACTTTGCTAAATTACTCATAGAATCTTTTTACCATTTCATAAAGTTCAACATTATGTTCTTTCCAATGCTCTGATCTTAACTCATTAAGTATAGTGTCTTGTTTTATAAACTTTCTAAAGTCACCAGATTTACCAAGCTCATCTAATGCTACTCTAAATAGTGGTGCATCAATGTCAATTTTCCATTGTGCAATTTTTTCTTTAATTACATCTTTTGCTAATTCAGGTAAATGCCTAGGTAACATCCACTCTGGACCATCCGCTAATACATAATCAATATTCATTTTAGGAAAATTAGTTTTTATAAATGAGTACAGTAAATTAACTTGATTTAAATTATAAATGCTGGCAACCGAGTGTAAACTTACAGAATTTTTATCAATTGTTTCAGTAAAATTTTTATAAAACCAATGTAAATTCTCAACAGTTTTTTCCCACTTGCTTCCTTTTCTTAAGAAGTCATTTAGTGGTCCAAACGCATCTATACTTAAATTAATTCTAATTTGTTTACATTCTTTTAACAATGAATACAATTCTGGTGATGGGGTTAATGTTACGTTTGTTGTAAGCATTATTGATAATTGTGTTCTATCACATCTTTTTAAAACATCAATAAATTTGGTTTCTTCCATTAAGGGTTCACCGCCAATTAGTTTAATTGCTCTTAGCGTGGATAAATCGTAATTTTCTAATACTACATTTTGTTCTATAATTCCTTTGGGGATTTTCATACCCAACGCCTTTGCATCGCTGTACCAACTTGTACTTAATTCTGGGCCGCACATCCTGCACTTGTTATTACAAGTATTACTCAATGCTAAATCTAAATAAACTAAAGATGCATCAGTACTACCAACATCTAGACCAAAATCTTCGCCTTTTTCCATAAAATACATTCTAGTACTTTTACCAGTTTTTTCTTCATTTTCATAACATCTAGAACACCCATCAACTGGTTCGTTGTTCCTCATTTTATTTCTAATGTCTTCTAAAAAAGGATGATTAAAAACATTTGGGTCGCTTATTTTAAAATCTTCAGGTACGCTATCCCATCTAAAAATACAGCAAGGAAAAACTCGTCCATTAGGACGGATTGCCAAATGTGAGAACGGTAACGGGCAATATGATGTTTTATTCATTATCTAACCAACTTACTAAATCAGGATGTAAAAAGTCTTTATAAGATTGATTTCTTGACTTATCAAATAAAGTAGTTTCATTTTTTAATAATTCTTTATTTTCAATATTATTAGAAATTGCTAAATCAATTTGTCGAATTAAATTTAATACGTGTCCGTCTTCACGGCCACTTGCTCTGCGGATATATTTGATTGCCTTACTCTTTGCATACTCTAATAAATGTATTGGCATATGTTTTAGTGCAATCCCTCTATCCATATCATATATTTCAGCAAATTGCATACTAACCCCTGGATAAACTTTTCTTGACCATTCAATATATTCAGAAACATTAAGTACATTATGTGCAGAAACTACCATAGTAAAGTTTAAAATAGGATCATAGTTTTTAACATTTTTAATATAATTTATTACACTTGATTCCATCTCTTTAAAATTAGCGGGGTACCTAATATATTCATAAACTTTATCAGTACCATCAATGCTAAATGTATGTTTATTTTGTTTAAAATGGTTTAATAATTCCACAATCTCAGCAGTAAATAGTGTAGCATTTGTATGGAATGACAAATAGGTATTTTTGGCAGCTCCTGTTTCAACATAACGATTTAATAGTTGTATTACTTTATTGTCGTAAAAGGGCTCGCCCCCAGATGCTTTTAATACTTTAATTTTATGAGTATTTTCCAGTAGCCAATCCCACTGCAACGACTCAGTTGCCCTAGACGGTTCACTCATAGCCCACCGTTTTATTACCGCATGAGTTTCGTGTTCCATTCCGTTATCTTTAAAATATTTAACATCCGTCATTAATAAATTACTAGATGATGGGGAACACATCCTACATCTTAAATTGCAAATATTTGACGCTGTTATATCAACAAGTTCCAATCCGTCGTTACTTAGATTATAGTCATCATTTGAAAAATGTCTAAATGATTTCAATCCCCTGTCCTCTTGATCCCAACAAATTTTACAAGCAGGATCTCTAACACCGTTGTTTAAATTTGTTCTCAATTGTTCCATCCTTGGATGGTCAAACATTTCTTGTGGGTTTAACAAATGTGGGTTCTCTACTTCTAAAGCATTTATATTGTGCGGGGTTCTGTCATTGCCCATCATACAACAGGGCCAAAATGATCGTAATTTGTCGCCTTTATAATCTTTAATAGCAATGGCTTTAAAAGGATAATGGCAGTAAGTGTCTTTATTCATTGTTTTTTTCACTAATTAAATTTAATGTATTGTTAAACACTTTTTTATCTACATGATTAAACAATACTGTTTTATAAGACTCTTTATGTAGGCTTTTTGGAGCACACAACCCGCAACCACAAGTGTGTTTAGGACAAATTATAGTTGGCATTGTTTCACTTTCTAGTCTAGCTTTAAGCTCTGCTAAAATTTTATCACCCTCACTTAATTTACCTATTGGCCCGCGTGTTCCGCCAAACTGTGCTTGGCACGTTTGGTGGTGGAATACACTGTCCGTTTGCTGTTCAATGTGCATGAAAAACCAGTTGACACTACAATGCCATCCTTTAAATTCTCTAAAATCAACAAATTTGCTTTTGTGACTTTCTCCGTTTTGGCTTAGGCACATTGTGCGACTTCCGCAACAGGGTCTTCCAATTTTAAGGGCCAATTCCTTATTTTGTTCACTCATGCCATTTGTACCTTTTTTGTATTGTTTGCCCAATAGTCTTTAAACCACTGAGTTTGATCTGCTGTATACATGTGTGCAAAATTACTTTTGCTGTCTGGTTCTTCACCTATAATACGTGGAACATATTTGATATTTTTACTATCTAAGAAATCACACAGATCAATACATTCATTAAAATATGCGGCATGAAACATAACATTGATACTGATTGTGCATTTATGCTCTTTACCATATGTGGCAAATTGAACCATCCTGTCTCTAACTTGTTGTTTTAATTTTGTATCAGCTTCTGCATGATAACTTATAGTTATATGATCAAAATTTTCCATAACTTGAGTTGCCATTTTTTCACCCATTGCCCCGTTACTAGTAAGCGCAAAACTACATTCGTACTTGTCTTTATATTTGTCCTTATATGCTTGTTTGATATATTTTGCAAACGGAATAAACGCTGGGTTAACTGTAGGCTCACCCCCAGTAAAACTGATACTTGCCCGTTTATAGCTTCTATATGTCATGTATAGATTGATATATTCCAATGTAAAATCTGCATTTTTTATCAAATCTTCTAAAGTAGCATGGGGGCTAAAATTATCATGTCTATGCGCTGGACAATAACTGCAATCATAATTACAGCGGCGTCCTGTATCCCATGTTACTTGAAATACGTTGCCGTCAAGCAAATCAATTGTATCAAAACTAGCCATTAATATAATCCTTAAACTTTGGTTCCACATCTAATAAATTCTCATTTCTAATAGAGTCTAGTTGTTGTGTGTATTTTATAAATTCATTCCAATGGCTGTCATAATAACTTTCACTGTTCATATAACTAGTTACACCTTTTACAATGTCCTCTGCCTGTTTTATGACATATTCATTATAATTGTTATCCTTAACCCATTGTAAAAACTCATAAAATCTAGCAGTTACATCTACTTTATATGCTTTGGGAAGAACCCTAACATTTAAATGTTTTGGATGATGTGCAACATGATGTGTTATAATTGGTCTTCGATTTGTGCTATTAACTCGTTTAAAATCACTTTCACTGAGTTTCCACTTCATAAAATCAATCATATGATTTACGTTATACGCAGTCACAGTATATGCTAACCAAGAAACGATATTTGACGGTAATCTATCTACTTTACGTAGATTGTCTAAAGTTTTATCCCATTTAGCTGGACTACGTTGATATTCTTGAACTGCGCCCATTCCATCAACACTTGCACCAATACGTACTTGTTTAAAACTTTTCCATAGATTTGTAACACGAGTAGGCAGAGTACTCATATTAGTATTGTATTCAACAATAATATGCTTGGCTGCATCAGCTTCAACACATCTTTCTAAAAAATCATAATGACGTTCAATCAGCATTGGCTCCCCGCCAGCAAAATATACATGCTCAATGTTGTGTATATTGGTTTCCAATTGTTCCCAAAACGGCTCGTACTCTGGCCAGTTAAATGCGGCAACTTTATCGTCTACAATTTCCATTATTCCAGATGTATCTTTGAACTTATTAGTTCCAGTTAATTTAATCCAGTCGTCATACCAAGCACTGCTATCAGTAGGGCCACACATACGACATTTTAAATTACAAAAATTGCCAAATCTTAAATCATAGTATACTACAGGAAAATCCCCCGTGTCAATACTTCCATCTTCTTTAGTTTTAGATTTAACACTATTAAAATCCATTTGCCAGTGTTCATTCTCATATGTACGTCTACTCACAAGCCCATTAACTTCTTCATTTTTGCAACGTCCACATTCATCACTCCATTCGTCATTGAGCATATTAATGCGAATGGCCTTCATCATATCAGTATTCCTAGCATCAGACAACTGGTCTTTACCAGCATTAAATGCGGTTCCGTCTGGCTTTCTAATAACTCCTTGATTTTTAGTTACGTTGGCTTGACAGCACACACGGATGTCGCCATTAGCACGTATAGCTTGGAAGTTCCAAGGAACAGGACAAAAAGTTTTACTCATTTTTTAATTTTTCTAAAGTTTCATCTAATTGAGATACTGCCCAATTTCTTTCTAAACACCAAAAACAAGTTCCGCATTCAGGCACTTCCATTTCTGGGTTATATGATTGATAGTTGGGTATTGTTGGTGCTATCTTTTTATGTGTTACATCACCCTCGCAACTCCTTGTTAAGTTGAATAAATCTTCAATGCCATAATAAAAATATTGTGCAACAATCCAAGACTTATCAACGAACCTAAACGGGTGGCATAAGAATTGACCTTCTGTGCTAATAATTAAATCTCTAGTTTCCCCGTCTTTAGCATCCCTATCTCTATTATCCATCTTTTTAGGAAAATCAATAGGTGGATTTTTACTTGTTGCATTAAAGATTGCATCAAAGTTATATCTGTAAGATACATACTTGTTAAAGTTATACACAGACAACTGATCGCCACTGTGCATCTTTTTATAAACTGGATCTTCATAAATGTATCCAGTAACTCCATGTTCTAACTCTGGAGCAATAAAATTCTCATAACGCTGATTAATAATGTTTGGAAACATATCTTTTAATTTTTTGTACATACGCAAGCCAATGGGTTGTTGCCAAGGTCGAGTTGTCCAACAACGGACATGAGTAATAACATCTATTTTAGTATCAAAATTATTTTCTGTAATAATTTTACAAAGTAAGTATG
>Ga0209596_1000925_pt1 | contig 25976 bp, 27 predicted proteins | sample M_130807_MF_Meta_FD_187314 | JGI IMG/M metagenome (GOLD analysis project Ga0209596, IMG submission 187314) | Freshwater microbial communities from Lake Montjoie, Canada to study carbon cycling - M_130807_MF_MetaG (SPAdes) (version 2) | ecosystem: Environmental > Aquatic > Freshwater > Lake... | reverse complement strand
TCATGGAATATGGTTACTTGGCGGCCGAGACCGCGCTGTTGTTCTTCTGGGTGAGCACAGTCTCGATGCGCGCGACCTCGCGGCGGAGGCTGCGGAGTTCACTCGGCTTTTCAAGCTGGCCGCCTGCCTGCTGGAGGCGGAGGTGGAAGATCTGCTCGCGCAGTTCCCGTTTGCGTGCCCGGAGTTCGCCAGGCGTCAGTTCGCGGATTTCTTTGTTCTTCATGCTCGGCGATTAGTTATGGCGCGTCAGGAATTTCGTGCGCACCGGCAGCTTGTCTGCGGCCAGCCGGAGCGACTCGCGGGCGAGCGTCTCGGAAATGCCGTCTATTTCAAAAAGGATGTTACCGGGGCGAACCGTGGCCACCCAGTATTCAGGCTGGCCTTTGCCCTTGCCCATCCGGGTCTCCGGGGGACGCGCTGTCACCGACTTGTCGGGAAAGATTCGGATCCACATCTTGCCCTTGCGTTTCATGTTGCGGGTCATCGCGACACGGGCGGCTTCGATCTGGGTGTTGGTGATCCAGGCGCGCTCGATGGTCTGGAGTCCGAACGATCCGAAATCTAGGTTGATGGCGCGGGAAGCCATTCCAGCGCGGCTCCCGCGGTGGCTCTTCCGATACTTAACTCGTTTTGGCAACAAAGGCATTGGGTTTCCTCCTGTAAAAAATAACTAATGGATTAGGCTGCGGGCTGTTGCTCGGCGGGCTGGGGCCTCTCGCCGCCGCTCGCTGCCTTCTTCTCTTCCTGAGCAACGACGGCAGGTTTGCAGATCCAGCATTTCACGCCGATAATTCCGTAAGTCGTGCGCGCTTCGGCAAAACCATAGTCAATGGGCGTGCGAAGCGTGTGCAGCGGGACGCTTCCTTCGCGATACCATTCCGACCGGCTGATTTCCGCACCGCCGAGACGGCCTGCGCAGCGGACCTTGATGCCCTTGGCACCCTGTTCCATGGTGATCTGCAGCGCCTTCTTCATCGCGCGGCGGAAGCTGATGCGGCGCTCCATCTGCATCGCGATGTTCTCCGCCACGAGTTGTGCGTCGAGGTCGGGCGATTTGATCTCGATGATGTCAACCTTCACCTGCTTGCCGCCGGAGAGCTTCGAAATTTCCTCGGTCATTTTCTCGATTTCCGATCCCTTGCGTCCGATGACGATGCCGGGGCGCGCGGTGTGGATGGTCACGCGGAGGCTGTTCCATGCCCGCTCAATGACGATCTTAGACACGGCCGCAAGACGGAGCTTCTCCTTCAGCAATGCGCGGATCTTAATGTCGCTGGCGAGAAATTCAGGAAATTCCTTGCGACTGGCGAACCATTTGGAACGCCAGTCCTTGTTGACCGCGAGGCGGAAGCCGATTGGATTGGTTTTCTGTCCCATGATTATGCGTTAGATTTTTCTGCGGACTGCTTGGGTGCGCCCTTGGCCGCCTTTTTGGACGCCGGTTTGGCACCCTTCGGCGCCCGCTGCTTGACTGTGATTTCGTCGGAAAGCGTGATGAAAATGTGGCTAGTGCGCTTGCGGATCGGGCCGGCGCTGCCGCGGGCCTTCGGGGTGAAACGCTTGATGGTCGTGGACTCGCCGGCGACCGCTTCCTTCACGACGAGCTTGTCGGCGCGGAGATTGTGGTTGTTCTCGGCATTCGCGATCGCGCTCTTCAGCGTCTTCTGCACGAGAAATGCGGCTTTCTTCGGGCTAAATGCCACGATGTCCAGTGCCCTGGCGACAGGGTGGCCCTGGATCTCGCGCGTCACATCCCGGAGTTTGAATGCCGACATGCGCGCAAATCTATAGATGGCTTTGACTTCCATTTTGCGTTAAATTTGGTGGCTTAGGTTGTTGTTGAAAATTAGTTGAGCTGGGCGTCCGCCTTTACGGTGTCCCCGAGCTTGATCGGGTCTTTGTCTGAAACAAGATTCTGAATGACTGCACCTGCGAATCCCTGCCTGGCATCCACCACTCTTAGGGTGGCGATGAGTTTGGTTCCGCGGCGGACTTGGAACGGCATCCCTGGTTTGACGCCATGACTGGCACCTAAGTTGATGACTACGCATCCGAGCTCCGGCTTCACCGCACTGACCTTCCCATTTTGGAGGTTTGCCGGAGTTTCCGTCGCCTTCTGTTCGAGGGCTGCGAAATCACCGACTGCGGCTTTGACGAGGACTTCCTCGGCGGTCTTTAGCTCTGTCTTGAGAACGAGTTTCGATTCGGCGTCTGGTTTTTCTGCAAACGCCTGTGTCAACTGGATCATCCGCATCAGTTCCGCGCTCAGGCTTTTCCTAGTGCGCTCACTTAGCTGAAGGTCATGGACTGCCTGAAGCAGCCGCTGTTCGAGCTTGGAAGGATCGGTCGTGCTGCTTCCGAGCGCTTCCATGCGAAGGGCCATTTCCTGCACCTGTCGCTTGAAAATCTCGGACTCTGCGGTTGAGGTCGCGGCCAGTTTCTTGGCCTCTTCCACTTCTGCACGGAGCCTGCGATTTTCAGTGAGGAGCTTTCCAAAGGCGGCCATTGCGGACGCCTCCGGAGATTCAGAATCTATATTTGGCAAAGAACTGTCGTCGGCTGAACCGACGCCCGCGCCGAGCGCGAGAAAAGTGAGAACTAACAGAATGGCCGTGGTGGATTTCATTGCTGATTTCCGGCACGCGGCCGACCCTGCTACTTCGCCACTTTGGCGGTGTGGGCACCGTGCTTCTTGAAGATTCGCGTGGGCGAAAATTCACCAAGCTTGTGACCCACCATGTTTTCGGTCACGAAGACCGAGTTGAAAACTTTCCCGTTGTGCACGAGGAACGTGTGTCCGACGAAATCGGGAATCACCGTGGAGCGGCGCGACCATGTCTTGATCGGCTTCTTCACCGGCGCGACGTTCATTTTGTCAATCTTTTCGAGCAAGTGCTGCTCGACAAAAGGTCCTTTTTTGAGGCTGCGTCCCATGGTCGGTTAGAGTGTTGCTTTCTTCGTTGAGTTCTTGCGCTGCATGATGAAGCGGTCGCTGGGCTTGTGCTTCCGGCGCGTCTTAAATCCCTTCGAGAGCTGGCCCCAGGGCGACATCGGATGATGACGTCCGCCACCACCCTTGGACTTGCCCTGACCGCCACCCATTGGGTGATCCACCGGGTTCATCACCATGCCGCGGACCGTCGGACGGACACCGCGCCAGCGGCTGCGACCAGCCTTACCGGAACTGACGTTCATGTGGTCCACATTGCCGACCTGACCCATCGTCGCGTAGCAATTGACATGGACGCGGCGGATTTCGCCGGAGGGCAACTTGAGCAGCGCGAAGTCACCTTCGCGGTTGTTCAGGATCACGCCTGCGCCTGCGCTGCGGGCCATCTGGCCACCGCGACCGGGCTGGAGTTCCACATTATGAATGGTGGAACCGAGCGGGATTTCCTGGAGCGGAAGCGCATTGCCGACCTTCGGTTCGCTGCCGGGACCGGCGCTCACCTTGTCGCCGACACCAAGTCCGACCGGCGCGAGGATATAAGCCTTCGTCTTGTCCGGATACTGAACGAGCGCGATGCGGCAGGTGCGGTTCGGATCGTATTCGATCGCGATGACATCAGCCACCTGGCCGCGCGTCTTGCGCTTGAAGTCAATGATGCGGTACTTCTGCTTGTGACCGCCGCCGATGTGACGGGTCGTAAGACGGCCGTTGTTATTGCGGCCACCGGTCTTGGGCTTGGCCTCGACGAGCGATTTCTCAGGCTTCGACTTTGTGATCTCCGCAAAATCGGGGAGAACCTTGAAGCGGTTAGTCGGCGTGAGCGGACGGAAAGTTTTGAGTCCCATATTGGTTAGGCGAGTTCGATTTTGTCGCCGGGGGCGAGTGTTACGATGGCCTTCTTCCAGTCGCTGGTGCGACCTGGATGCTGAGTGCGCCCACGCTTGGCCTTGCCGAAGCAATTGAGCGTGTTCACGCGGATGACCTTCTTTTTGAAGAGTTTCTCGATCGCCTGGCGGATTTGCACCTTATTGGCCGTGGGCAGCACGCGGAAGACGTACTGGTTGCCCTTTTCCGAAAGGATGCTGCTCTTCTCGGTCAGGTGAACGTTTTGGATGATGTCGTAAATCTCGTTCATTTGTTGATGCGTTCAGCTAGTTGAGCGAGGGCGTCATTGGTGATGACGATCTTCTTGAAAAGGAGGAGGTGCTCGGAGTTTACATCCGAGGCGCTAGCGAGCACGGCGGGCTGCACATTGCGCGCAGCGAGACGGGTGTTCTCGTCAAAATCCTTGGAGATGATCAGCGTCTTCGGCTCAGGCGAAAGTTCGGCGATGAGCTTGATGAATTCCTTGGTCTTAGGCTTCGCGACCGCAAAGCTCGGGACGATGAATACGTCGCCGGCAAGGATGCGTGCGCTCAGCGCCTTGCACAGCGCGATGCGGCGGGTCTTCTTGGAAACCTTTTTCGCATAGGAGCGCGGATGGGGGCCGAATACGACGCCGCCGCCGCTCCAGATGGGGCTGGACTTATAGCCGGCGCGGGCGCGGCCCGTTCCCTTCTGGTTCCAAGGCTTTGCACCGGAACCGTTCACGGTGGCCTTCGTCTTTACACTGGCGGTTCCGCTGCGGCGGTTCGCACGCAAGGCGACCACGGTGTCATGCACGGCCTGGGTGTATTTCCCATTGGTGATAACTTCAATATTCGCGGCCTTGGCGGCCTCGGCTGTCAGAATTGTCGCGCTCATTTGGATTTCTTGGCTGCCTTCTTAGCAGCCTGCTTGGCCGCTTCCTTGATGGCCTCCGGGTTGATTGTCTTAATCTTCTTGGCTGCGCGAATCACCACATAGCATCCGGGCTTTCCGGGCACCGCGCCGCTGACCAGAAGGCAGTTGTCTTCCGTATTGACCTGCACGACGCGGAGATTCTGAACGGTGATGCGCTCGTCACCCATGTGACCGGGCATGCCCATGTTCTTCCACACGCGACCGGGGGTCGAACGGTTGCCGATTGCGCCGTTGCGGCGGTGCATCATGTGACCATGCGAGGCCGGCTGGCCGCTCATGTTATGCTTCTTCATGACGCCCTGAAAACCATGGCCCTTGCTCTGGCCGATGACGTCCACAACGTCGCCGACTGCAAAATGATTCACGCTGAGATCAACCGCTTCGTCGAGCTTCGCGTTGTCCGGCAGGCGGAACTCACGCACATAGCGCTTGGGTTCCGAACCGGCTTTCTTGAAGTGCCCGAGCAACTGCTTGGTCACGCGATGTTCCTTCTGGCCGTCGAAGCCGACCTGAACGCCGTTATAGCCGTCGTTCGCCATCGTCTTCGTTTGCAGCACGGTGTTTCCACCGGCCGCGATGACCGTTACGGGAGTGATGACACCCTTGTCGTCATAGACGCGGGTCATCCCGAGTTTTTTGCCTAATAGTCCAATCTTCATCGCTAGTTAGATCTTGATGGTGATGTCCACGCCCGCGGGCAGGTTGAGTTTGCGCAGTTCGTCCACGGTCTTCGCGGTTGGCTCGATGATGTCGAGCAAGCGCTTGTAAGTGCGGATTTCAAACTGATCCATGGACTTCTTGTCCACGTGCGGCGAGCGGTTCACGGTGAATTTCTCGATGCGGGTCGGGAGCGGAATCGGACCTGCGACGCGGGCGCCGGAACGCTTGGCCGTCTCGACGATGTCGATGGCCGATGCGTCGAGCACGCGGTGGTCAAATGCCTTGAGGCGAATGCGTATGCGTTGTCCGTTCATGCGATATTAGTGAATTATTTGCCCTTCTGGTCGAGCACGGCTGCCTTTACGTTTTCAGGCACCTGTTGGAAGTGGGACGGCTCCATCGTGTAGCTGGAACGACCCTTTGAAAGTGAGCGGATGGCGGTGGAGTAACCGAACATTTCGGCGAGCGGCACCTGGGCATTGATGTGGCAGAGGCCATTTTTGGACTCCATGCCCTGGATGACGCCGCGGCGGCGGTTCAAGTCACCCATGATGTCACCCTGATAGTCTTCGGGGGTCGCATTCTCGACCTTCATGATGGGCTCCAGCAGAATCGGGTTTGCATTCTTAAATGCGTCCTTCACTGCGAAAATTGCGGCCATCTTGAACGCCATTTCGTTCGAGTCCACCTCGTGGTAGCTGCCGTCAATGATGTCCACCTCGACATCAATCACCGGATAACCGCCGAGCACGCCGTTCAGCACCGCTTCTTCGATGCCCTTCTTGCACGCAGGGATGTAATCCTTCGGAATCGTTCCGCCGACCACCTTGTTCTCGATGATGATTCCCTTGCCGCGCTCGCCAGGGCGGACATCCACGATGACGTGGCCATACTGACCGCGACCACCGGATTGCTTGATGAGCTTTCCATCGCCGTTTGCCGGCTTCGTGATGGTTTCACGGTAAGCAATCTGCGGCTTGCCGGAGTTAGCCTCGACTTTAAATTCGCGGAGCATCCGGTCCCGGATGATTTCCAAATGCAACTCGCCCATTCCGGCGATGATCGTCTGGCCGGTTTCCTCGTCGGTGTGGACGCGGAAGGTGGGATCTTCTTCGGCAAGGCGCTGGAGCGCGATGCTCATTTTTTCCTGGTCCGCCTTGGTCTTCGGCTCGACGGACATGCTGATGACCGGGTCCGGGAAGGACGGCGGCTCTAGCATGATCTCGACATCCTCGTCGCAAAGCGTGTCGCCGGTCGTGATGTTACGCAGACCGACGATAGCGGCGATGTCGCCCGAAAAACACGTATCAATGTCCTCGCGCTTGTCGGCCTGAATCTGAATCAGACGGCTGACGCGATCCGTCTTGCGGGTGCGCGGGTTATAGATGGTGTCGCCCTTGCTGAGCTTGCCGCGATACACGCGGAAGAACACGAGCTTACCGACGAAAGGATCGCTCCAAAGCTTGAACGCGAGGCCGATGAACTTAGCTGCGTCATCCGGAGGCGTCGGGATTTTCTCCTCGAGGTTGTCCACGTTGTGACCTTCCTGCGGAGGAATATCAATCGGCGACGGGAGATAGTCCACGACCGCGTCCACGAGGAACTGCACGCCTTTGTTCTTAAATGCGGAACCGCCTACGACGGGGACAAACCTGTTCGCGATTGTCTGACGGCGGATGGCCTGCTTGATCATCTGCGGCGTGATCTCGGTCGCGTTGAGGTAGGCATCCTCCAGCACAGGATCAATGTTACAGAGCGCTTCCACGAGTTCGGCGCGCGCAGCCTCCACGATTACCTTGCCTGCTTCATCGAGGTCTTCGACGTGATACGTCGAGCCCATCGAGCTGTCGTCCGCATAAAGCACCGCCTTGCGGTTGATGATGTCGTACTGACCCTTCAGATAATCTTCCGCACCGATTGGGATGAGCACCGGCCAGGCATTCGCTTTCAGCTTGGTGCGCATGTCGTTGATCGCATTGGCGAAGTTCGCACCCGTGCGGTCCATCTTGTTGACGAATGCAATGCGCGGAACGCCGTATTTCGTCGCCTGACGCCACACCGTCTCGGACTGCGGCTGCACGCCGGCTACCGCGCAGAACACTGCAATCGCGCCGTCCAGCACGCGGAGCGAACGCTCCACTTCGGCCGTGAAATCCACGTGGCCGGGCGTGTCAATAATGTTGACCCGCATCTTCTGGTTCTCGTAAAGCTTCAACACGCCGTCGTGCTTCTTCTGCTCCCAAAAACACGTTGTGGCCGCCGAGGTAATCGTGATGCCGCGCTCGCGCTCCTGCTCCATCCAGTCGGTCACAGTCGTGCCCTCATGCACCTCGCCGATCTTGTGGATCATGCCGGTGTAGAAAAGGATGCGCTCGGTCAGCGTCGTCTTTCCTGCGTCAATGTGCGCGGCGATTCCGATATTGCGCGTCTTCTCGAGCGGATACGCACGATCAGGCGAATTCGGGTTTGAAGTTGGTTTTGCGACGACGGCGGAAGACATATAGTAACTCGGCGAGTGTTAGTTTCGTCGGGGACTAGAACCGGAAATGCGCGAAGGCGCGGTTTGCCTGCGCCATCTTGTGGGTGTCGTCACGCTTCTTGATCGCGTTCCCCTGCCCTGCGGCGGCTTCCTTCAATTCATTCGCGAGCGCCTTCTTGAACGATCCCTTGCGTGCCGACGCATAGTTCACGATCCAGCGGAATGCCAGCGCGACTGCGCGGGCCGGCGCGACTTCCATCGGCACCTGATAAGTTGCACCACCGACGCGGCGACTCTTGGTCTCGAGGCGCGGTTTCACGTTCTCAACGGCCTTGTTCAGCGTCTCGAGCGGGTCCACGACATCGCTGCCCTGGCGGCTCTGCTCGATGGCGTCATACACGACGCGCTCTGCGAGCGACTTCTTACCGCTCTTCATCACCGTCCCGATGAGACGGGCGACGAGGGGCGAGCCATAGCGGCTGTCCAGTTTCTCTTCCTTATGAATGACGCGACGACGACGTGACATGAGTTGCGGAAAGTTGAGTGGTGAAAGTTGAGAGTTGAGAGGCGTGCCTACTTCTTCTTCTTACCAGCCTCCGCGGCTGCGGCACCGGCCTTCGGACGCTTGGCTCCGTACTTCGAACGGCTGCGGCGGCGACCTTCCACCCCGAGGGAGTCGAGCGTGCCGCGGACGATATGATAGCGGACACCGGGAAGATCCTTCACACGACCGCCACGCACGAGGACGATCGAATGCTCCTGCAAATTGTGCCCCTCGCCGGGAATGTAGGCGATCACTTCAAAGCCATTCGTGAGGCGGACCTTCGCTACTTTACGGAGCGCGGAGTTCGGCTTCTTGGGCGTACGCGTCATCACCTGAAGGCACACTCCGCGGCGGAACGGGCAGTTCTTCAGCGCGGGCGACTTCGACTTGTATTTGACCTTCGTGCGTCCGTGACGGACGAGTTGGTTGATGGTTGGCATGAAAAGATTCGGTAAACGTTCGCCCCAAAGTCCGGCCCGACTGGGCCCTTTGACATCCCGTAAAGGACAACAAATCCGCCGTGGTTTGGTGCGAACCACCTACGGCGGGGGCGCGGACAGTAGGAATCGCGCGAGCATTGGCAAGCACTTTTCTTCATTTCCGCACTTTTTCTTTTTCTCCTCATCCGGCGACACGTCCTGCGGTGTCCAAACTCGGGGCCGGCATCTGAGATGCCCTGCCCGTCGCCGGGAAACCGCGGTGCGCGTTGTTACGCCAGAGCGCGGAGAAAAAGGGACGCGCTGTTTAGTGGACGCAGGAATCTTGCGCAAGGACTTTCTGAAAATACTTTTCACCCCCGCGGCGGAACGCGCACCGGAGTCGTGCTTTCGCCCGTAAAATCGTGCTCCACGGGAAGCGGCTGCGGAATCCGGACGGTTCGACGCGCTGAAGCGTGGGACTACTTTGCCAGCGCCTGCTCACGCTTGGCGAGTGTGGGGGACTTCCCGGGCGAGGCGGACGGATGTCCCGGTGAGGCAACCTTTGTAGAGGGCGAAGCAAGCGCAGCAGGGGTGGAGCGCGTCGCTCCGCGCGCGCTTCTTCCGGCTGCGGGCAAGCCTTGCAGTCCACACCGAAACGCGCGCGGAGCGACGCTTTCCACCGTGCATCCCGCTCCGCTCACGTCAGCCCTTGCGTCCACCCTCTCGCTGAAACCGCTCTTGCCGGCAAACCCGTGTGGCACGGGACGCGGCTGCGAAATCCGGACGGTTCGGCGCGCTGAAGCGCGGGACTACTTTGCCAGCGCCTGCTCGCACTCGGCGAGGGTGGCTTGGGCCTCGGCAAGCCGGGGCGAGCCGAGGCGAATGTAGATTTCGACCGCGCGCCGGGCGTGGGGCAGGGCCTCGGCGGCCTTGCCCTGCCGCGCAAGGGCTTTGGCGAGGCGGCGGTTGTTGCTGGCGATCAATTCCTGGCGGTGGATCGCTTCGGCCAAGGGCAGAGCCTCGCGCGCCAGATTCTCGGCGGTCGGCCAGTCCTTCCGGTCTAGGCCCAGATCAGCCAGATTGCCGATAGAGGTGGCCACGCCCTCATCGTGACCGATGGCGCGGGCCACGCGCAGCGCTTCGCGATGATGCCCCTCCGCCTCAGCGAGTTCGCCGAAGCGCTGCTCAGCACCGGCGAGGTCGGTCAGGCCGCCGACCATGTCCACGCTTTCGGCGGCGAGGCTGCGGTGCAGGTCGAGCGACTCGCGGTAAGCGGCGATGGCGGCGGGATATTCCGCCTTTAATTCATGGCCGATGCCGCGCAAGCCGATGGCTAAGGCGCGTTCACGAGCACCGGCCTTCGCCAAGGCCCAGTGCGCGGCGGCGCGATTGGCACAGGTGAGCACGGCGTCGGACTGATGGCGCAGATTGTGAATCATGCCGGAGTGATAGGCGCGCCAAGCGGCGCTGTCGTGATCGGCGGTGGCAACGGCCTTTGCTTCGGCTTTGTCGTAAAGGGCGAACCATTCATCCCAGCGGCCTTGAAAATGGAGGAATTGCCAGAGTGCATCGCATATTCTTTGGAGGCGCGGATTGTCGCCCGCGAGGAAGAGAGCCAAGGCGGGGGCGATGCCAGGCCAGGCGGCTTCGAGGGCGGGGAAGCGGTCGTGCTCGTAGAAGCCGTTCTCGATGATGAGCGCATACGCACGCTTTTCCAGCCTGTCGCCGGTTTCCGCCACAACCCCGGGCTTTTTCTTCCGCAGGAAGTCCGCGACCATGGACACGAGGGTGAAGGTCTTCAGTTCATCGGTGGGGACTGCGAGGGAGCGGACGGTGAGCTTGCGCAGCGCGCGGTCGGTGTCCGGCTCCGGCAGCCCGGCGATGGCGGCGACGTGCTCCACTTTGGCCGGGAGGGTGAAGTAGGTGAGCGCGCAGAGGGCCTGGGTCTCGGCGGCGTCGAAATCCTCCACGAGGTCGCCGAAGATGAACTCGAGCGGGTCATTCCCCTCGGGGCAGGAGCGGATGAAGTGCAGCGCATCGGTGAAGGTGAGGCAGTGGCCGCGCCCGAGCTGGTCGGCGGTCCAGCGGAGGAGGAGCGGCTTGCCGGCGGTCTCGCGGAAGAGGACGAGGCGCTCGGCCTCACTCGTGCGCGCGAGGATCGGATTGTGCGTGGCAAGTTCGGCGAGGGTGGCGAGCGCGGCCTCCTGGCTGAGTGCTTCGAGGATGAGTTCCTCCGCGCCGGAGCCGATGCGCCCGCGGCTGGTGAGGATGGCCTTGCAACCGGCGGGCAGTTTTTTGACGAAGGTGAAAAGGGTGTCCCGTTCGCGCTTGATGAGGCTTTCGAGGTTGTCGAGGATGAGGAGGGTCTGCGTGCCGCGCAGTTTGTCGAGGAGCAGGCGCGGGCGCTGGTCCTCGGGGGCCTTGGCGATGTCGTCGCAGCCGAGTTCGCGGGCGAGTTCGTTGAGGAGCTCGACGAGGCCGGAGAGGATGAAGCCGCTGAGGTCGCGCACGCCGTCGTCGTCCAGTTCGCGGGTCTTCAGGGAGATCAGGGAGATGAAGACGATCTTTTTGAAGACGTCCGGCGAAGCATCGTAGGCCGCGCGGACGGCGAGCGAGGTCTTGCCCATGCCGCCCGGCCCATCAATGAGCGCACCCCAAGTGCGGGAGTCGGGATCAAGGGCGTCGGCGATCTTCCGCAGCTCGTCCTCGCGACCGAAGAAGGGCTGGAGCGTGGGGAGATTGTGGGGGATGTCGGTCTTGAGGTCGGTGGCCGGCGGAGTGGCGGCCTTCGTGTAGTGATCCTTGGGCTTGTCTTCGTTGAGGGCGAGGCGTTCGAGGATGAGCTTGGCGAATTGCTCGGGAGATTTGTCGTCGAGTTCGACGAATCCCGCCCCACCGAAAAGGCCATCAACCTCGGCGTGACCGAACCGGCAGAGCATCACCTCTTCGCGGCGGCGTTGCTGGAGGAGATTGTGAATCGCGAGCCATTCCAAGCCGGTCCATTCTTTCGCCTCGTAGGCCGGGCAGACAACGACGGCAACGAGGTCTGAGTCGCGGTTGTAGAGATTTGGCAGGTAGATCGCGAGGTCGTTCCTCGCGAACTCGGCCTCGTGGAATTTATCGTAGAGGATCGCCGACTCGCCAAACCGCCCAGCGAGCAGCGCGGCGACGTCTTTCACGAAGGCACGCTTTTCCCCAGCAAAGGAAAAGGCGAGGCGGAATCGTTTGCCGCTCGAACCGGGACTGGGGGATGCCGCCTTCATCGCGCGCGAGGCTGCGCGGAGGCGGATGGATTGGCAAGACGGGAAGCACCGGCGCGTCCATGGCTCGGGACCGCAAAGACGCGCACGCGGCGAAACTCAGCCCTCGAATTTCCTCACCACCACCGTCGCATTGTGCCCGCCGAAGCCGAAGCTGTTGTTGATCGCCACGCGCACCTTTGCTTCGCGCGCGGTGTGCGGGACGTAGTCGAGGTCGCAGCCTTCGCCGGGGTTGTCGAGATTGATGGTCGGCGGGATGACGCCCTCCTGCAGCGCCTTCGCACAGACGATGGTTTCGACCACGCCGGCCGCGCCGAGAAGGTGGCCCGTCATGCTCTTGCTGGAGCTCACCTGGAGCTTCTTCGCGTGCTCGCCGAATGTGAGCTTGAGCGCCTTCGTCTCGCACACGTCGCCCATCGGCGTGGAGGTGCCGTGCGCATTCACGTAGTCCACGTCGGAGGGGTTCAGCCCGGCCTTGCGCAGCGCCATCGCCATGCAGCGCGCGGCGCCTTCGCCCTCGGGCAGCGGTGCGCTCATGTGGTATGCGTCGGCGCTCAGGCCGTAGCCGAGGATTTCGGCGTAAATTTTCGCGCCGCGCTTTTTCGCGTGCTCCAGTTCCTCGACGACGACGATGCCCGCACCCTCGCTCATCACGAAGCCGTCGCGATCGCGGTCCCACGGGCGGCTGGCCTTCATCGGCGCGTCATTGCGCGTGCTCAGCGCCCGCATCGCCGAGAATCCGCCGACGCCCATCGGCACGATCGAGGATTCGCTCCCGCCGGCGACGAAGACATCCGCATCGCCCTCGCGCAACATGCGCCACGCCTCGCCGATGGAATGCGCGCTCGTCGAACACGCGCTGGTCGTCGCGTAGTTCGGCCCCTGCAGGTTCCACTCCATCGAGACCGTGCCGCTCGCCATGTTGCTGATGAGCATCGGGATCACGAATGGCGAGAGCCGACTGGGGCCCTTTTGCATGAGCACCGTGTGCTGCGCCGCCTCGAGCGTAGCGAGGCCGATGCCGCTGCCGATCATGCAGCCGAAGCGCTCGGGATTCGCGACCGGCGCGGTGAAGCCCGCATCCTCCATCGCGAGCCGCGCCGCGCCCACGGCAAGCTGCGTGAAGCGGTCCGCGCGCCGCACGTCCTTGGGCACCTTGAAATATTTTAGCGGATCGAAACCGCTCACCTCGCCCGCGATTTTGCAATCGTACAGCGCAGTGTCGAACTGCGTGATCGGCCCGATGCCGCTCACGCCGTTCTTGATGTTGCTCCAAAAAGTCTGGATGTCATTTCCCACTGGCGTGAGGACTCCCATCCCGGTGATGACGACGCGGCGTTGTTGGCTCATTCGGTTGCTTTCAAAAGGGCGCGCACTCTCCGCACGCCGGCGCTGCGTGGCAAATGGAAAGTGCCCGCGCGCGCAGATGCTCCTCTTTCACAAACGACAAGAGCCGGTCGCCGCATTGCGACGACCGGCCCCGTCCTCCAACCCACAACAGGATGCTGGAACCATGACGAACACAGCACCCCATCGGCTCATTGGAAAATCTGTCAGAACCGCAGCCCGAAGGTCGCGGTCACGCGCCAGTCGGGGACGATTTGCACGCCGCTGTTTTCGCGCAGCACGGGGAACTGCACGCCGGCCTCCGCATGGTAGCGCTTGCCCCAGTTCGCGGCGACCTCGGGCCCGAGATACACGACGGTCGCCGACGTGTCCGTCGCGCGCACGCCATTGAAGACATCCTGTCCCTTGCTCGCGCCGTTGCACATCGCGGCGAGCGAGAGATTGAAATCGTCGCCGTCCACCAGGACTGCACCGAGCGAGCCGTGAAAGCCGATCTCATCCGCATACGTGTAGCCGTGCGCGCCCTTCGTCCGCACGGTGGCCTCGAGGCCTGCGGTGAGAAAAATGCGCTTCCACCGGATGTGCGCGTCCATCCCGAAGATGCCGCTCACGCTGCCCGTGCCGAGCGCGAGATCGTGGCCGTGGATGCCGCTCGGCATCGGTGCCGCCTCGGCTTCACCCTCGCCTCCGCCCTCGCCTGCTTCCATGCCTTCCTCCAGCACGCGGCGGCTGTCGCCTGTCGGCAGGCTGAGGCCCGCGAAGAAACGCAAGCCAACCAGAAAATCCGAACGCACGATGTGGACCGGCGCCCAGTGCGCGAGGACTGACACGTCGCCCACGCCGGTCAGGCTGCCGCGGTCGAGCGCGCCGTTGCGCCAGCGCTGGAAGGAGCGGTTCACGAGCGGGACATTCAACTGCACGCCCAGCGCGCGCGAAAAATCGTAGCCGATGATGAACTGCGTCACGCTGCTGTCGAGATACTCGCCCGCGGGGTTCGGGATCGTGTGGTTGTCCTGCTGAAGCGTGCCGAAGTGCGTGAACTGCTCGCTCACGCGGAAGTGAAAGCCCTTGCCGGTGTCGAACGCGAGCGACGGCAGATCGCACGCGCAGAAATCGCACGCCGCGAGGCGGGATGCGAACAGCGTTGCGGTGAGGGTGGTGAGGAGGATGGATTTATTTTTCATGATGGGTGTGGGATGTGGAAATGGATGAGGGATGCGCGCTCCGAAATGGCACGAGCAGGTGCTGGCAGAGACCGGCGACAAAGGCGCGGCAGCGGCGGACTTCCCCGCATGGAAAACCGGACAGCCGCGAATGCAGCCATCCACCGATCACACATCACCGCGCGCCGGAAGGCGTGGCGGCAGATCGGTTGCGCACTGCCCTACGCCATCCTTGGCGGCGGCACCGGCGGGCGCTCCGCCCGCGGTGATCCATCAGCCGGATCCGATGGGAAAATGAACGGCTGCGACGGCGGCTCGATCGAGATGACCCGCAGTTCGCACACGAGATCCAGCTTCACATTCACGGGTGCCTTTTGCTCCTGCTGCTCGTGCTGCTTGCCCTCGGTGATTCGCTTGCACATCTCGCACGGATGCTCGCCATCGAGCGTCGTCTTCACCGCGGATGCGAAAGAATCCGCATTCGTGCGCTCGATGATCATCCGCGTCCACGCCACCGACTGCAGCAGCGCCCAATGCCCGCCGACGCTCGCGAGCAACGCGAGAATCACGAGGATGCGGCTGAATTTTCGGAGGGCGATTGCCACGGGGGCGTGTGCTAGTCGGCAACAGGGTGCGCGTCAAGCGCAGGCGTCACTTCGCCGGCGCAGGCGCAGCGGGCTTCGGTGCGGCGGGCTTGCGGGCGCCCTTCGGATCGAGATTCGCTGCAAGATCCTCGTCGGTGATTTTCGACTCGATGCCACTCGTCGGCACCTCGGCCTTCGCTGTCCACACGATCGCGTTCAGCACGAGCCTGCGCTGATCCGCATTGCCCCAGCCCTTGTGAACATGTCCGCCCGTGAATCCGAATCCGCGGCCGCCGTCCTCGCGCTGCACGGCCCATGCGACATGCTGCGGCACCTTGTTCTTCACTTCCTCGCGCACGGTGGGATTGCCGCTGTGCGTGCCATCGGCGCGGCTCATCGTGCTATCCGGCGCGATGGAAGTGAGGATGGGCGTCACGCCCTTCATGCCCTCGCGGAAGCGCATGTGGAAATACCATTCATCATTCGTGCCAAACGGCTTCACACCGCTTGTGATCGCGTGCGCAGGCAGCGACTTGAAGCCCGCATCCCAGTGCGGATTCACGCTCCAGTTTTTCTCGAAATATCCGCCGAGCCAGTCCGTGAATTCGGGCCCACCCTTTTCCTTCTCCACCTCCACCGCGTAGTGCAGGCACACGAAGCCGCAGCCGCGCTTCATCTCCTTGCCGAGCTGCGCAAGGTGATCCGGCGACGCCGCGGGATGTCCCCCGCCGCCGTCGGAATAAATCACCACCGTGTCCGCCTTCGCGAGTTCCTCCGCGCTCGGCCATTCGGCGTTCAGGTGAAATTTCACATCCACGCGATCCGCCGCGCCCTGCCCGAGGCACTTCGCGAGGAGCTGGATTCCCGCATTATGCTCGTGCTCGCCGGGCCCGTGCGAAGGCCTTCCGGCGATCATGAGGACATTCTTTTTCGCATCAGCGGCAAAGACGGAAGCGCCCAGCGCGGCGCAAAACAGGACGAGGAGAGGGAGTTTTTTCATGGGAGTTTTTTGTTTGGTGGAGAATCAACCCGGAGGCGAGGAAGTTCTTGGAAACTGTGAGCGAAAACGCGCGGGCACAGCCTCGTAAACCTCCCGCCGATCAGCGCTGCTCGGTCCCCGACGGCCGGCGATTTTCCGGAGACCGCTCCGCAGCCTGCTTGCGCTCCTTGCGAAGTTTTCGCGCACGACGGTAGCCGACGAGCTTGCCGCGCTGCTCGTCCCACAGGCGGAACGTGAGCGACTTCAGGCTCTTGAAAAACGTGAGCGGCTTCACCTCCTGGAACATCGGATCCGCATCGTGGCAGCTCTCGAGATTGTAGTTCGGAATGCGCGGGCTGAGGTGGTGGATGTGGTGGAAGCCGATGTTGCCCGAGAACCACTGCAAGATTCTCGGCAGCTTGTAAAATGAGCTTCCCTCGAGCGCGGCGGCCTTGAAGTCCCAGTTCTCATCGCGCTCCCAGTACACGTCCTCGAACTGGTGCTGCACGTAAAACATCCAGATGCCCACGCCGCCGCCCACCGTCACGATGACCAGATGGATGAGCAGATAGGCCGTGATGCCGAAGCCCCACCCGCGGTGAATCGAAAAGAGCCAGCTCAATCCCGCGGCAATCGCGAGCACCGCGAGATTCATCCAGATCACCGACCAGCGCTCGCGCGCATTCGCCTTCGGCGAGTAAAAGCGCTGGTGGATCATGAACAGGAAGATCGGCGCGATGACGAACAGCACCACCGGATTGCGCGCCAGCTTGTACGAGAACCGCTTCCAACGTGACGCCTGCAGGTATTCCTCGACGGTCATCGTCCACACGTCGCCCGTGCCACGCCGGTCCAGCGAGCCCGCGCTCGCGTGGTGAATGGAATGCTCCCACCTCCAATGATAATACGGCGTGAGCGTGAGCGCGCCGGTGACGAATCCGACAATGTCATTCGCCAGCCGCGATTTGAAATACGACCCGTGCCCACAGTCGTGGAAGATGATGAAAATCCGCACGGTGAACAGCCCCGCGAGCATCGCGAGCGGCAACGTGATCCAGTACGACCACGACATGCTGAAATACATCAGAACCCACAGCCCCGCGTACGGCCCGAGCGTATTCACGAGCTGCCACACCGCGCGCGGCACGGACGGTTCCTGGTACTTCAGCACGACGGCCTTCCAGGCCGCAGCATCCTGCTGTTTCGGGTCGGTTTGCGGTTTGGTTCCCGCGTCTTCGGTCGTATTCACAACGTGACATTTGCCACACAAGCACTCGCGACGCACGACGAACCTTGTGAATTTTTTCCCGCATCTTGCCGGGTCGGGAGAAAGCGTTGGCCGCAACGAGCGTGCAGCATCACAGCCCGAGTTCAGAGAGCCCCGGATGATCATCCGGCCTGCGCCCGAGCGGCCAACGATACTTCCGCTCCTCCTCCCGGATCGGCAGATCATTAATGCTCGCGATGCGCCGCTGCATGAACCCTCGCCCGTCGAACTCCCAGTTCTCATTCCCATACGAGCGGAACCACTGCCCCGAGTCATCGTGCCACTCGTAGGCGAAGCGCACCGCGATGCGATTGCCGTGAAACGCCCACAGCTCCTTGATCAGCCGGTATTCGATCTCACGCGCCCACTTCCGGCGCAGGAACGCCGCAATCTCCGCGCGCCCCGACAAAAATTCCGCACGATTCCGCCACACGCTGTCCGGCGAGTACGCGAGCGCCACGCGCTCCGGCTCACGCGAATTCCAGGCGTCCTCGGCCATGCGGACCTTTTGCGCGGCGGTCTGCGCATCGAATGGCGGCAATGGGGGTCTCGGGCTTTCGCTGGTGCTCATGGCGAAAAGCGTGGCGCATTTTCGCGACGACGCCAAGCGCGAGGCATACGAACAAACCGCGAATCATGATTGCCAAAGTGCTCAGTGCTCAGTTCTCAGTGCTCAGTGTTCGGAGCCGCGCGTAAAAATCCTGACTGAGCACTGAGAACTTTCCCATCCATGCCCGCCATCACCGCCAGCGGCCTCACGAAAATCTACCGCACCTACAAAAAACGCCCCGGCCTCGCGGGCGCGGTGCGCGGGCTTTTCAAACGCGAATACGAGGAGGTGCGCGCGGCGGATGGCGTGAGCTTTTCCATCGAGGAAGGCGAGTGCATCGGCTTCCTCGGACCGAACGGCGCGGGCAAGACGACCGTGCTGAAAATGCTCAGCGGCGTGCTGCATCCCACGAGCGGCGACGCACGCGTGCTCGGCCATGTGCCTTGGAAACGCGAGGATGCACTGAAGCGGCAGTTCTCACTGCTCATGGGGCAGAAAAATGCGCTGTGGTGGGACCTGCCTGCGCGCGAGTCGCTCGAGCTGAACCGCACAATCTACGGCATCGAAGAGAAGCGCTTCCGCGAAGTGGTCGGCACGCTCACGGAGATGCTCGACGTGAAGGACAAGCTCGACGTGATGGTGCGCGAACTGAGCCTCGGCGAACGCATGAAGCTCGAACTGATCTCCGCCCTGCTGCATTCGCCGAAGGTGCTTTTCCTCGACGAGCCGACCATCGGACTCGACGTGACTTCGCAGCAAAAGGTGCGCGACTTCCTCCGAGACTACAACCGCGGCCACGGCATCGTGACGATGCTCACGAGCCACTACATGGGCGACATTGAGGCGCTCTGCCCGCGAGTGATCATCATCGATCACGGGAAGATATTTTTCGACGGGCCACTCGCGCGCGTCATCGAGCGCTATGCCACGCACAAGATCATCGGCTTTGCATTCGGCGACTCCGCGCCGGGCGATCTCTCCGCGTTCGGCGAAGTCGTGGAGACGACCGCGCACACTGTGCGCCTCCGGGTGCTGCGCACGCGCACGACGGAAGTCTGCCGCGAAGTGCTCGGGCGTTTCCCGATCACAGACTTGAACGTGCAGGAGCCGCCGATCGAAGACGTGATCCGCCAGCTCTTCGCCGAGCACAGCCCGGCGGGCGCGACGCCGGTCGTGTCCTGACTCAGTCGCCGAACGAAATCCCGATCGCGCGGCACGTCGCCACCATCTGGCAATCGGGCTGAACGATTTTCTGCCGGCGCACCGCGCTCGCGATCGGCACGCTCAGCACCTGGTAATTCTGATAGCTCACCATCTGGCCGAATCTTTCCTCGGCGATGAGGTCCACTGCCTTCACGCCGAAGCTCGTGCCGAGGATGCGATCGAGCGTCGTCGGATCGCCGCCGCGCTGGAGATGACCGAGGACGCAGGTGCGGATTTCCTTCGTGAGTCGCGGCCGGTTGATGCGCCGATCCAGCTCGTGCGCGACTGTCTCGCCGATGCCGCCGAGACGGTATTCGCCGGACTGCGCGGCATGGTAATGCTCGCGCCCGCCGGCAGGCCTCGCGCCCTCCGCGACGACGATGAGCGAACTCGTGTGCCCACCTTTTCCCCGGTCGCGGATCGCATCGGCGAGCTTGTCGTAGCTGAATGGGATCTCGGGGAGCAAAATCGCATCCGCCCCGCCGGCGAGTCCGCCGTGCAGCGCGATCCATCCCGCGTGCCGGCCCATGACCTCGATGACGATCACGCGCTTGTGTGAACGCGCGGTCGTGTGCAGGCGATCCAGTGCGTCAGTGACGCATGCGACGGCGCTGTCGAATCCGAACGACGACTCCGTGGCTTCGAGATCGTTGTCGATCGTCTTCGGCACGCCGATGACGGCGATGCCCGCTTCGAAAAGCTGCTGAGAAGTGGCGAGCGAGCCATCGCCGCCGATCGTCACGAGCGCGCTGACGTGCAGTTTTTCCAGCGTCTCCTTCGTGCGCGCGATGATGTGAGGTTCGAGACGCGAGCGTCCACCGGGGCCGCCCTTGCGCACGAAATGCCCGCGGTTCGTCGTGCCGAGAATCGTGCCGCCGCGCTGCATGATGCCCTCGGTGTTTTGCAGCGTGAGTTCCATGTGCTCGTCCTCACCGAGCAGCCCTTCGTAACCGTCGCGGAAGCCGATTACTTTCCACTTCAGCTTCGCCGCCGTGCAGACGACGCCACGCAGCACCGCGTTCAGCCCGGGGCAATCGCCGCCGCTCGTGAGGACTCCGATCGTCTTGTTCATCGCGATGCGCCCGGCTTGCGGACATTCATCGGCCGGCCCGCGCCCGCCCACTCGTCGAGCAGCGACCAGCCGCGCGCGAGGAGTGATTTTGCGACGACAAAACGCGATGACGCGCCGAGCACCACGACCGTGAGCCGGCGCGGAATGATCACATGTTGATCGCCGACCTGCTTGCTGTCCGGCGGCTTCGCGGCGGAAATGACAACGCACGCACCGGCCTTGCGCGTGGTGCCGGTCTTCACGCCATCCACGCCGTCCGCACCGACGAGTTCGTTCGTGTTCTTCAGCGCGTACGACTGCGACTCGCCAGCCGCGGTACGCCACACGATCTTCCGCTCTCGCTGTGAGGTGTAAAATGCGAATCCCGTCTGCGCCATCGCGTAATTCGTGAGCAGTGCGACATCGCCCGCGGTGGAATACGGCAGCTTCTTTTCGAGATCATCGAGGCCGTGCGGATTCAGGAATCGCGTGCCTTTCATCCCGAGCTTCCGCGCGAGCGCATTCATCTGCGCGACGAAATACACGACTGCATCCTTGTCCGTTTTCCCTCCGCCGAGCTTCATGCCGACGTGCGCTGCAAGCGTCTCCGCAGCCTCGTTGTCGCTCTGCAGCAGCGCCGCGTAAAGTGCGTCGCGCAGCGTGATGGTGTCGCCTGCGCGCAGTCCGATGCTGTTCGGGCTGTTCAGCACATTCACCGTCTGCGGCACCGTCGCGGACTGGCTGAGATCCTCGCCGTGCGCCTTCGCCCAGTCGAGGACGACCATCGCGGTCGCGATTTTCGTGAGGCTGCCGATCTGCACCTGGCGGCTCGCATTCGAAGAATCGAGCACGAAGCCGCTCGTGGAATCCGCGATCACCCACGAGCCTGCGGCGAGGCCGCCGCCGTCCTGCGCGTGCAAAGGCAGCGGTGCAGCGAGCAGCGCGAAGGTTGCGAACAATGTGAAAATAATCTGGATGCGTTTCATGTTCGGAAAAAGTGCGCGCACTCTACCGCGCTGCGCGGGCGAGGCAAGAGGCAGCGCGCGCTCCACTCACTCAGTGCGCAGCGCGGCGAGCTGTGAGCGGCGCAGCGCGAGGCGCGTGGCGAGCCATGCCCAGAATGCGCCGAGCAGCGCCATGCCCACGAGGAGCGTGAGAATTCCGCGCCAGGGGAAATGCGCGGCCTGCGCGGAGAGGCGCGGCCACACGGCGGTGAGCGCGCTCACCGCACCGATGCCAAGCGCGCCGACGATGAGCCAGCGGTGTTCGGCGAAGACGAGGCGGCGCAGCGTCTGCGGCGTGAAGCCCACGGCTTCGAGCAGGCCGAATTCGCGGCGGCGCTCGAAGACATTCCGCGCGACGACGATGCCGAGTCCGGCGCTGCCGAGCAGCATCCCGAGCCCGCCGAGGACTTGGAAAATCGAGAGGTACGTATTCTCGACTTCGTTGAATTCGGCGAGGCGTTTCACGGCGGGGGTGAGTTCCAGGCCGCGGTCGCCTAGCTGCTTCGTGAGGTGATCGCGCACATCAATTTTCCGCGTGAGATATTTGTCCGCGGGCTCACCGCTTTTTTGCGGGCAGTCCACGAGGAAGAAACGGTAGCCGGCGGTGTTTGGAAATTTCGCCACGAAATCGCGCTCGGGGATGATGACGAGGCCTTGCAGCACGCTGCCGCTGACAGTCGCAGTGATCCGCACACGGAGCGATTGTCCGCGCTCGTCGGTGTATTCGATCACGTCGCCGATCATTTTCCGCATCGCCCATTGCAGCGTGTTTGCGTCCACGACGCCGGGGACTGCGCCGTCCGCTTTCACGCCGGGCCAGTCGAGGGCGAAGGGCTTGTCGCGCAGTTCGGAAAAATCCACGCCGAGCAGGCGCGGCTGCACAGCTCGGTTGAGGTTCAGGCAACTTGCGTCGTCGCCGTCGCGCACGCGCATCTGCACGACGCGGACGCCGGACATGAGTTTGTCGTCGAGCGCGTAGGCGTCGCGGCCCTTGGCGGAGTTGAGGTCTTCGTAAATCGGCGCGCTGCTCTCGCCGATGAATGCGAAGCCGCCGGTGCCGGAATCGCGGCGTGCGGAGTCTTCGGGTGCGCCTTTGCGGAAGGAATCCACGGCGATGACCATGAAGACGCCGCTCGCGAGCACGGCGATGGTCGCGAGGCTGCGTCCGCGGCGGCGGGAGATGTTGCGCGCGCCGAGCTGCGCGATGGATTCCGCGCCGGTGCCCTCGGCCACCTGGCGGAGTCGTGCGAGTGCAAAGAGACATCCCGCGATGAGCAGCAGCGCGCCTGCGCCGAAGAATGCGCCGGAGTTCCCTTTCGCGAAAATCGCGAGCGCGACGGCTCCGGCGACACAAGCCGCTGCGATGATCGCGAGTTTTCCTCCTGCTGATTTTCTCTTCGTCTGAATTTCGCCGCGAGTGCCGTTCGTCTCGTTGGTCGTACCATTCAGCAGTGCGGCAGCCTCCATTTTGAATAGCCTCCTGCTCGCGAGCCACATCGCGATCAGCGCGACAAAGACGCCACTCACGACGCCGATGGCCATCGTCACTGCCGACGGCGCGAAGACGAATCGCGTGCCGCCCGTCGCGCCGCCCCACACCCCGGCGAGCGCGTGCAGCACGCCCTTCGTGTAGAGCACGGCGAGCAGTGCGCCGGCGAGCGAGCCGATGAGCGCGAGCACTAAGCCTTCGCGCAGGAACAGGCGGCGCACCTTTTTCACCGGCCAGCCGACGGCGAGCAGCAGCCCGGCCTCGGCGGTGCGCTGCTCGATGGTGAACGTGAACAGCAGCCCCGTGAGCACCGCCGCCGCGGCGATGAGGAAGAAGCTGAAATAGACAAACAGCTCGCCGAAATCCACAGGCGCATTCGTCGCGGCGAGCGCCTGCTCGCGGAGGTTCACGGTGCGGAAGCCGAGCGCGGCGGGGTCTATGAATGCGGCGATGCGCTCGACCTGCTCGCGCTTCGTGCCGGCGGGATAGCGAATGCTCGTGAGGTTGCCCCAGCGGTTGCCCCACAGCTCCTGTCCGGTTTTCAGCGTCACAAATGCCTTCGGCGTGCCGCGGTATTTTTCCCAGTATTCCTCGTCCTTTTTGCGGACACGCGTGGCGTCGAAGTCGAAGCCGGGCTTCCATTTTCCGAAGCTCTTTTTGTCGGGCACATTCGGAAAATCCGGCATCCACGAGTCCTTGCCGTCGGCATTCGTCTGGAGCTGCGGCGTGTCCATCTCGAGGATCGGCGCGGCGACGGTGAAAGTGCGCGCCTCCTCGACGAGCTGACGCCGCTCGCCCATCACGAAATACTTCAGCGTCACCTTCGCGCCCGGCGCCACGCCGAAGTCGTCCGCGAGCCAGCGCGTGATCTGGATTTCGTCGTCCGCCAGCTTCGGATTCACAAAGCCCGACGCAGCCGCATCAATCGCCGTGACCATCGAGTAAGGCGTGGCGTTCGCCTTCACATCCGAGCCGTCGCCCGCGCGGAGTTCGTTGACGAAGTAGGTGAGCGAGTCGAGGGGGCGAAGGATGGAGGAACGAGGATTGTTGAATTCCAACACATCCGACGAGCTCTTGCGCTCATTTGCACGCGCTGCATCAACGACGGCTTGGTCGAAGAAAATGCGCGGTGAACGCAATTCGATTCCTTGGTTTTCCGCTAAATCAAGAACCCGAATGTCAGAAACCGTGAGGTTTATCTTCGTCATCCAATCCGCCAGCGTTTCGTGACGCAACACGATCCCTTGGCAGGATCCCGCCATGCCGCGCAGCTTCAATTTCAAAAGGCTCCATCCAGTTGGCTGCGGCAGATTCGGTTGCGCAGTGAGCACAAGATTCACCTTCTCTTTCGCATCGATCTTGTCCTGCAATGCCGAGAGCGAGACAAAAGCCGTGTGCGGCGGCACCTGTCCGCTCGCGAGCGCGAAGCGGCCGAAGTCCGCATCGCCCACGATGCGCGCGACCCGCGCGGTGAACGTGACACCTGCATCCTCCGCGCCCGAGAGCGGGGCGTCCTTGGAAATCGCGGAGGGCTTTTCCATCCGCAGACGGACTTCGTCGCCAGCCTTCACGCCGAGCTGCGCGGCGAGGCGTTCATTCAGCGCGATTTCATCTGCGGTGAGCGGGACTTCACTCGCCGATGGCGACAATTTCCAAAACGCTTCGTCCACACCGACGATCTGGACTTTGTTCGCGCGCGCCTTTCCGTCGGAGCGCGCGGCGGTGCCGGAGAGCATCAGCACGCCTGCGGCGTCCTGCCCCGGCGCAAATGTGCGCGCCACGACGGACGTCCGCTTTTCCACCTCGTGCGGCCACGGGACGAAGCGCTCGCCGCAGAGCAGCGCCTCGCCGATTTTCCCCACGCGCGCCTCGGCTTGCGCTCGCAGCGTGGCTTTCACCGAATCGCCGACCATGAGCGCGCCGGTGAGCACGAGCGCGGCGAGCGCGGAGCCGAGGATGACGCCGAGGTGCGTGCGCCAGTAGTGGCGGATGCTGTCGAGCAGCAGGCGGCGCGTGTTCATTGCGCGAGAGCAAAGTTATTGAAGCAGGAAGGCAGGAAACCATGAAGGGCCATTCCTGTTTTCATGGCTTCCTGCTTGATCTGCATTTTTCCCGCACTCGCTGATTCGATCTTTGAATCGCTCATGCCGTTGGCCGTTTTTCGTCCGCAAGTTTTCCGTCCACCAGCCCCAGCATGCGGCCCATGCGGCAGGCGAGTTCCGGGGAATGCGTGACCATAACGATGGTGATTTTCTCCCGCTGATGCACCTCGGCGAGCAGGTCGGCGAGGCGTTCGGCGCTGGCGCGGTCGAGCGCACCGGTGGGCTCGTCGGCGAGGAGGAGCTTCGGGCTGTTGATGAGTGCGCGGGCGACGGCGGCGCGCTGGCGTTCGCCGCCGGAGAGCTGGCCGGGGCGGTGGTCGAGCCGGTGGCTGAGGCCGGTGGCTTCGAGGAGCTGCGCGGCGCGTGCGCGGAGTGCGGCGCGGTCGGCATCCTTGCGCACGATGGAGGGGATGAGGACGTTTTCCAGCACGGTGCATTGCGGGAGCAGGTGGTGGAGCTGGAAGACGAAGCCGACGGTGGTGTTGCGGAATTCGGCGAGCTGCTGTGCGTCGAGCTTCGTGAGGTCGCGGCCGGCGACGCGGATTTCGCCGGAGTCGGCCTGGTCGAGCGCGCCGAGAAGATTGAGCAGCGTGCTTTTTCCGCAGCCGCTCGGGCCGGTGATGGCGACGGTCTCGCCCTCGGCGATGGTGAGGCTGATGCCGTTCAGCACGGGGACCGCACCGGCGTCGGAGCGGTAGGATTTGGTGACGTTGGAAAGTTCCGCGAGCATGTGCGCGGAGCATCGCGGGACGGGGGCGGAGTTCCAACTGCGAAGTTTTGCGCGAGACTGCGACGCGCCAACTTTTCAAACGGCTGCCGGTGTCCGGATTTTGTGTTGAAAGTTAAATGTCAAACGTTGGACGTTTGGACCCCGCGCAGCAGCCTTTCGGTGTCACGTCGCGCTTCCACATTCGCGACGCGCCTGCCGCAGGCTCAACGTTTAACGTTTAACGTTTAACGTTTAACGTCCAACGCCAAACTTCAAACGAAGACACCGGCCGGACACCCAAAAAAAACCGGGATTGCTCATGAGGTATTGATTATAATTTTGTGAGCAGATAGAGCAGGATGCTAGCGGCGAGATTGGCAAGTTTTTTGGTGTAGCAGTGGGTTTTGCGCCGCAGCGAGATAGACGCGCAGGCG
>Ga0209596_1000922_pt1 | contig 26069 bp, 23 predicted proteins | sample M_130807_MF_Meta_FD_187314 | JGI IMG/M metagenome (GOLD analysis project Ga0209596, IMG submission 187314) | Freshwater microbial communities from Lake Montjoie, Canada to study carbon cycling - M_130807_MF_MetaG (SPAdes) (version 2) | ecosystem: Environmental > Aquatic > Freshwater > Lake... | reverse complement strand
AGGGCGCTAGTTCGTAAGTATCCATTAGCCCTGAGACCTCTTCCCAGACCGCATTGAATCTATCTGCATCGGCATTTGGACGCTTAACCATCGCAAGCGCGAACTCAGCCTGGCGCTCAGTCGCTCCAGAAATTCCGTGGAGACGCGTTGCATAGGCTGAGAAATCGCGAACGAATACATCGAACATCTGCTCTGTTACTTCCTCACTAATCCCGATCAACTCGACATTCTCAAGTATCAGTTGAGCGTAAACAACTAGTGAGAAGAGTTCTCCAAGCGCAAGCAAGAAATCGATGTCACGCGCCTGGGAGCCCTCAGGGCCTGCATTCTCGAGCATGGAGCGGAGAATCAAAACCTGACTGCGGAAGATGGAGATATTTAGCGAGTCGAACTTGTTAAAGGTCTTCTCCCAGTCATGGAAACAAATCTTCCCTAGCCCTCGCGTTGGCGCCTGCTCGAAGAGATAGGTGTCGTTCGTTGCGTCTCTTCGCATAGGGATATCTGGATACTCCTGAGGTGCGAAGAAATAGTTAGCCATAAATTTAACGATCAACGCGATGTTGACATGCACAGTTCCCTCGAGTTTTGGCAGTGCACGAATGTGTCGTGCAGCCATCTGGAAGTATGTATCTGCCTCGAAGCCCTTAGCGGCGATTACATCCCAAAGAGCGTTGACAACATGCTCGCCTTCGGTCGTTACTTTCATCTTCACAAGTGGGTTGTATAGAAGGTAGCGACGGTCTTCATCCGATGCGCTGCGCATATAGTCATTTGCGCGCATCGCAAAGAGTTTCATCGCAGTGAGGCGTGCATAGGCGTCTACGAACAGTTGGCGAACGTGACCAAAATCAGTGACTAAGCCTCCATAGAGGCTGCGATGGCCTGCATGATTTATGGCTTCATATAAAGCGTGGGTGCATATTCCGATAGATGCCCAACCGAGGTTGTATTTACATACATTGATTGTGTTGAGCGCGACGTTCCAAGCCTCGGCTCCGCGCACCAATACATCCGCGTCTGTGATCGGATATTCGTGGAGCGTGAAGGCCGATACATACATCGGAGAATGAATAGTGTTCTTCTCTAGCTCATAGGCGCTGTGCTTAGAGTTGACAACAAAGAACACGTACTCAACCCCGGCCTCGGGGTCGTCATTCGCGATCTTTCCGAAGACTGAGACCAGCGCGGCCTCGTTGCCGTTGCCTATGTAGTACTTACTTCCGCTAGCGCTATACGTACCATCACCATTGGGAGTAAGCGTCATCTCGCTGGAGTAAATGTCGGCTCCATGCGTCTGTTCTGAAAGGCCGAATGCAAATATGCCCCCGTCGCGTAGCAACTCAGCAGTGCGCTTCTTAGCTTCTTCGTTCTCCCCCATCCAGATAGGGCCCAGACCCAGCATCGATACCTGCCATGCATACCAATAGCCGAGGCTATAAAACGCCGAAATTTCATTGAAGTGACAGTTCCGCCATGTATCCCAGCGAGAGTCCTCCGATCCGTACCCAGCCGGCGTCATAAGTGTCGCGAAGGCTCCGGACTCGGCGAGGAAGTTACAGAAATCTGCATACCAAACCCCGGCATTGTCCTCTGACGTAATGCGGTTCTTACCGAGCGACTCGAAGTACGTGATACTCGACTCCATGAGTGAGCGTGAAGCGCTATCAAGTTCGCTGGCCTCATAGGCATGCGGGTTGAACAAGATTCCTGGGTGAGTATTCCCTGCCATTGAAATCCTTAAACTTTTGATTAGACGGACTTAGGATAAACCAAACGCAGACTAAGCGTACTTGAGCTCACCGGTGCCGATCTCGGTACCTCACCGCAAGAGGACAACCAAAAAGCAACCAACAGATGAGGTAGGGGAACCCAACATGAAGAGAATCTGGTCAGACTTTAAGAAATTCGTGATGCAGGGGGACCTCGTTACGGTCGCCGTTGCATTCGTAATCGGCCTCGCATTTAAATCCCTAGTTGAGAGCATCGTGAACGACATTGTGATGCCGCTGGTAGGGGCCATCTTTGGCAAGCCGTCGTTCGATGATCTAACTCTTACGCTTGGGAGCGGGGTCATTAATTACGGGCTCTTTATCAATGCCGTGCTGAACTTCTTGATTATCGCTGCGACCCTGTTTGTAGTCGTACAGGCATATGAAAAACTGCGTGGGATGCGATCTTCCGAGGAGCAAGCAGCAGACCCGACGGAGCTCGAGGTACTCACCGAGATTAGGGATCTACTTCGCCAGAATGGTGCAGAGCAGATCTAGGCAGCACTAGAGCATAAATAGCGGATTATTCATAGCCCTATTTAACTAGCGCGCTCAGGAGAATTCGATTGCCCGGGCATCGACAACTCCAGGCTCAGCACGTAGCGCTTCAACAACTGAATCAGGAACTACCTCTGCGAGCGAGAGCACCATCAAAGCGGCCGCACCACTAGGGCCGGTGCCTACATCCATGTCGGCAATGTTGAGACCAGCCGCCCCGACAATGGTTCCAACGCGCCCAATCATCCCTGGAGTATCAGAGTTACGCACTACCAGCATGTGGCTCGATGGCGGCAGGTCGACGATGTGCTCATCAATCCCAACAATCCGAGGAGACGACTGCTTGCCGTAGAGGGTCCCGGCGACATGAGTCTCACGACCCGCTACGGTTCCGCGTATCTCTAACAGGTTTACATAGTCGCGAGCCGAGGAGCGTTTGGTCTCGCGAAGCACAAGCCCTCTTCTCTCCGCAATCTGTGGGGCGTTAACGAATGACACCGGCTCATCTACAACTGGACCCAGGATTCCTTTCAGAACACCCAGATTCAAGACTCTGCAGTCATAATCGGCGATTGCCCCCTCGTAGAAAACCTCAAGAATATCTGGAGTTCCACCGGCCATTCCTGTGAATAGGCGACCTAGTCGTTCTGCGAGCGGCAGGAACGGCTGCACTGTGGAGTTGGCCTCAGTAGCGGCAAGGTTCACAGCAAATGGAACAAACTCGCCACGAAGTGCGAGTACAACCATGTCCGCTATCGTGACCCCGGCCTTATCCTGGGCCTCGACTGTAGATGCACCAAGGTGAGGAGTAACAACTACCTCAGGGAGTGAGAAGAGTGGCGACTCTGTCGTCGGCTCTGCAGCGAATACATCGAGGCCGGCCCCAGCAACATGCCCGGAGATGATGGCATCAGCAAGATCTTGCTCGTTGATGATTCCACCGCGTGCCGTATTAATAATTCGAATTCCGGGCTTCGCCTTTGCAAGCAGCTCGGCATTAATCAGTCCGGTTGTCTCGGGAGTCTTGGGAAGATGAATGCTCACAAAATCCGAGACCGCAAAGAGTTCTTCAATAGTTGGTATTAGTTCAACACCAAGCTGGCGAGCGCGATCGCTACTAACAAATGGGTCAAAAGCAACAAGACGCATTCCGAATGCAAGTGCACGCTGGGCTACTAATACGCCAACGCGTCCGAGACCCACAACTCCAAGTGTCTTTCCGTGGAGCTCAACGCCAGTCCAGCGCGAGCGATTCCACTCTCCCTTTACGAGATCAGCGTGAGCCTGCGGAGTATTTCTCGCCTGCGCTAGAAGAAGCGCCATGGCTTGCTCTGCTGCAGAGATCACATTCGATTGAGGCGCATTTACAACCATTACACCCTGCGCAGTCGCTGCGGCGACGTCAACGTTGTCGAGGCCAATGCCTGCACGCCCTACAACAACTAGATCAGTCCCCGCTGCGATGACCTCAGCTGTGACCTGAGTTGCGCTTCGGATCACGAGTGCTGCCGCACCGGGAATTGTCTCAAGGAGAGCAGCGGGATCAAGATTGAGCTGAACATCTACCTCGAAACCTGCTGCCCTCATTGCCTCAAGGCCACTCTCGGCAAGTTCTTCAGTTATGAGCACACGAGGAGGCATGGGGGTGACGCTACCCGCGCCGGTATCGCCACTCACGCAAGGAACCGAGCGATTCGAGAAACGCCTTCCTCGAGTTCGTCGTCTGAGAGCGCAAATGAGAGTCGGGCGTAACCAGGGGCACCAAAGGCCTCCCCCGGCACTATCGCTACCTTTGCCTCGTCAAGGAGGACCTCCGCTAGGTCGAGTGTCGTGAGAATTTCGCGACCGGCGAGGGTTCTCCCTAGTACTCCCTCAAATGACGGGAAGCAATAGAAGGCGCCCTCAGGCTCAAGGCACCGAACACCGGGAATCTCCGAGAGCATGCTCTGCATTCTGCGACCGCGGCGCTCGAAAGCAATCCTCATCTCATCTACTGCCTCCAACGAGCCGCTCACAGCAGCGAGTGCTGCACGCTGAGCAACGTTTGAGATGTTCGAGGTTGACTGCGACTGGAGGTTCGTCGCCGCCTCAATAACGTCAGCGGGCCCGATCATCCACCCGACGCGCCAACCGGTCATCGCATAGGTCTTTGCCACACCATTCAAGATTATGCAGGTATCTGCAATCTCCGGCACGAGTGCAGGCATTGACGTAAAAACATGTTCACCAAAAACTAAGTGCTCATATATCTCGTCAGTTAAGACCCAAATCTCATGCTCGAGCGCCCATCGACCAATTGCCTCAACCTCTTCGGGCGAATACACCGCTCCGGTTGGGTTACTCGGGGAGACAAAGATAAGCGCTTTTGTGCGTGGAGTGCGCGCTTGCTCAAGTTGCTCAACTGTTACTCGAAAACCTTGGTCATCGCTCGCTGAGACCACTATAGGAACCCCACCAGCGAGGGTGATCGTCTCGGGGTAAGTGGTCCAGTAAGGGGCCGGAAGAATTACTTCATCGCCATCTGAGACGATTGTCTGGAGGGCGGTATAGACAGCATGCTTTCCACCGGCGGTAACCAACACTTGGCTAGCAGCACAGGTCACACCGGAGTCACGAAGAGTCTTGGCCGCTATGGCTGAACGCAACTCTGGCAACCCAGGTGTTGGGGAATACCGATGATTCTGCGGGTCGCGACATGCCTCGACGGCAGCCTCAACGATTGCAGACGGTGTAGGGAAGTCTGGCTCCCCTGCTCCAAATCCAATTACCGGCTCGCCGGCTGCCTTGAGCGCTTTTGCCTTTGCATCCACAGCGAGAGTGGCAGATGGAGCAATAGCACCTATTCGTGGGGATATGCGTTCTTTAGTCACGCTGCTGATTCTCGCACGCCCGGCACTGCGCTCACGAACGAATAGGGGATGAAATAAGAGCGAATCGAGCTCTCACGGAGCCCTAAACAAGCACGTATGCGGAGAGTGTGAGTCGGTGGTGCCACGGCGGCAACCAATATGCGCCCTAGCCTAGGGAATTCATGCGCCTCAAAAATCGCGTGGATGGGCAATCGACCGACTCCCCGAGTCGCCTCCGCTTCAATCCACACCACTACCCACGAATCCGTAAGGCCCTTGCGCCAATTCTTGGGATAGCGATATGCGCCGCATCACTCGCGGCCCCATCCGTTGCCTCGCCTAGATCCGCTTACGGCCTTGCCGCACCCGTGAGCCCGAGTCCAGAGGCATACGCAATCATCGACGCTGATCGCGGAGTAATACTTGAGTCTCGTGACCTTCATACTCCTCGCAATGCTGCGAGCATGGTCAAACTCGCGACTGTTCTAACTGCCGTTACTCACCTAGACCCAAAGGTTGGAGTACCGATCAGCGTTCGAGCAGCTGCTGAGCCGACCATGCGAATCGGTATGCCGGCCGGCGAGGTATGGCCTCTGGAGCAGATGATCAACTCCGTGTTGATGGTCTCAGCCAATGATGCGTCGTGGGCAATTGCAGAATGCTCCGGTGGGAGCGTCGAGGGGTTCGCTACACAAGCACAGAGACTCCTAGCGCGCTTAGGCGCTCGAGATGGCAAGTTCTCTGACCCCGCGGGCCTAGATGATGAGAACTCTTTTGGCGGAGGAAGTTTCTTAAGCCCATGGGACCTCGCCGTTATTGGGCGCAACGCTTTGGCGGTCCCGCGAATCGCAGCCGCTACCAACAGCCGCGAAATTAGCTTCATTGACGTAAGCGGACGACCACACCGCTACATCAACCACAACAAAACACTCCTCAATGGATACCCAGGAGCAAACGGACTCAAGACAGGGTTCACCGACAACGCGGGGCGGACCCTCATCGCGTCAGCGACACGTGACGGACGCACCATGATCGCCGTCGTGTTTGGAACGTATGACACTGCGGGCTGGGCGGGAGCGCTTCTAGACCAAGGTTTTGCGAGCGATCCGAGACTCAAAGTCGAGGGCGAGAGACTGCCGCCGGTCGGCATAAAAGAGGCTAAATCAAAGCGTGGAGTTAAAGCGGTCTGCGCTAAGGGAGTGAGTAATCCTCCCGGTCTTGGCGCCGCTGCTGTCTCGGGGGCTACCGGGGTCACTAGCACTTCGACTGCACCCAAGATTGCAACCTCAAGACCCAACACATCGAGTGGCAACGCAGAGGACGCAGGCAAAACAGGATCATCAATTTGGAGCACGGTCGGAACTTGGTTCGCTGCGCTAATTGGAGTGCTCGCAGTATTAGTAATTCTCCGAAGGCGAGCAGTGCTTCGCAGGCGACGCATCCGAGCAGAGCGACGAAGAGCAATTGCACGAGCTCAACGCGCTGGATCCATCCACGTAATCGACGCTAAGACCCCGACTGGTCGCGTTGACGCTAGACGCAGGCGTCGTTAATCGTCGACGAGAGCCGGCGTTATTACGCGTGGTTGCTAGGAGACTCGAACGGGGGTTGGCTCCCATGCGCGTAAATCTCCAAGGCGCTCGTCGTTCGAGAAGACCTCTACGATGCTCTGCTCGATACGAAGTCGTCGCATGACAACACGCACCTCATTCTCCTGGTTGTAGAGCATCAGAGTTACTGCAACACCCTGCTCTCCGGCGCGTGCGGTGCGCCCTGAACGGTGGAGATAATCCTTGTGATCATGCGATGGGTCGTAGTGAATGACTACATCGACACCATCAACATGGATCCCTCGAGCGGCTACATCTGTCGCTACCAAAACAGACATCTTCCCAGCAGAGAAGTCTGCGAGGGCCTTCTCGCGCGCACTCTGGCGTAGATCCCCGTGAATCGCCCCAGCCTTAATCCCCTCACGCTCTAATTGCTCGACGAGTTTGTCGGCACCACGCTTTGTGCTGCGAAAGATGAGAGTGCGATTTACGCCACGCGCAATAGCAGCAGCCACTTTTACCTTGTCGAGTTGATGTACCTGCAAGAAATGGTGGCGCATCTGCTCAACAGTTGGCTCGTTGGACTCCACCTCGTGGAATACCGGATCAATCATGTACTTCTGCACAAGTCGATCAACTGCACCGTCAAGCGTTGCTGAGAAAAGCATGGTCTGGTGCGGTCCGGTAGCACGGTAGAGAATCTTCTGGACCTGGGGCATGAACCCCATATCTGCCATGCGGTCAGCCTCGTCAAGGACCATTACCTCAACTCCACTGAGCTCCATCTCATTACGCTCCATAAGGTCAATGAGGCGACCTGGGGTTCCAACAATGATCTCGACCCCCTTGCGCAGTGCATCTACCTGCGGATCCATCGAGACTCCGCCGTACATGGCTTTGACGCTGACTCCAAAGGCTTTTCCTAGAGGAGCGAGAGCATCCTTAACCTGCACTGCGAGTTCGCGGGTAGGCACCAAAATCAATCCCGTTGGTCGCTTCGGCTCAGCCTTAGAGACTCTCTGCAGCATGGGCACACCGAATGCAAGTGTCTTGCCTGATCCGGTCTGCGCTTTTCCGCATACATCACGCCCAGCAATTCCATCTGCGATGGTTAGATTCTGGATAGCAAAAGGGGCGTTGATTCCTTGTTCGCGTAATGCTTCGATGAGGTCAGTCGCGACGCCAAGCGCCTCGAAGGTAGTTGTTTCAGTCACGGGTTCTCTATTCACGTTTGTAGGGTTGGGCGTACGCCTTGTTGGGTCGCACTCCATGCCACTTTTAAGCCGCTAAACGGCCCCGTTGACGCGAGGTTGACCCGCGGGTCATTCAACCCGTTGCTACAGGATACCCCTAGAGGGGCGTAATAAAGGATCAGCCCAGAAGTAGCGGTGAAATTATTAAAACTTCCAATAAGCCGAGGCGCTATAACCCGCTCAGAGAATGAGGTTTTTACCAGGGCATTGCTGCGCCACCATTGGGGCGCAGAATCTGACCGGTCATAAATGAAGCACCCGTTGAGCAGAGAAAAAGCAAAGTATCTGCAACATCTTGAGCCTCACCAACCCGGCGAAGCGGAGCCATTGACCCGAAACGCTTCTTGTATTTCTCAACGCGCTCAGGGTCTTCGTTGCCCTCTGCATCGGTGTAGTTGTGCCGAGAGAAGTTGGTGTGAATCACTCCAGGCGCAACCGCATTGACACGGATTCCCTCCGGCCCAACCTCGGTAGCAAGAGTTTTTGTGAGCATTGCGACGGCTGCCTTAGTCATTGCGTAGCAAGCAAGAGTTGGTGCAGGGGTGTCGATTGCCCCAGAAGAGATGTTGATGATATTGCCAGAGCCTTGGGGAATCATGTGGCGAATAGCGCCTTGGCAGCCGTAGAAAACGCTCTTCATGTTGATCGCAAGAATTCGCTCGAATTCGTCATCTGTTACTTCGGCGACCATCTTGTTGTGAGGAATACCCGCGATGTTCCCCATGATGTCGATACGTCCATGGGAGGCGACGGCACCATCGATCAAGGCATCGACCTGCGCGCGCGATGTGACATCGGTACGAACCGCCGACGCGATTCCGCCGGAGTCGCGGATCTCATCTGCTGTGGCCTGAGCGGCAGCCTCGTCGATATCGCCGCCAACGATGATTGCTCCAGCTGCAGCGAGGGTAAGTGCAGATGCCTTACCGATCCCGCTACCTGCTCCTGTTAAGACTGCAACCTGACCAGAGAGGTCATACCCCGCAAGCACATCAACCATTTTTCTTGCTCCTTAAATGAATAGCGGACATGGGCGAGACTAGGAGGTACGGCGAGTACCGTGCCGCATGGAGCCGAGTTCAGCCGTATTAAATATCAACAGCAGAGGCAGTTAGTAACAGTCAGCCCTCGACTTTGGGAGCCAAAGTAGACACGTTACGGATAGCGAGTTTCAACACCCACTGGGGGGTAACTCTCTCCGGCCTGCCCTTTGATGTAGTTGAGGCATGCGCGGCGCTTAACCCTGACGTTTTAGTGCTGCAGGAGTCGTGGCGCCCTAATGCCGAACCAGGTTATGCATCTGAGGTTGCCCAGAGGCTTGGCATGACTCTCCATGAGCTCCCGATGATGTCTGACCTGAACTCGGCTAGACCGCGCGGCCTTAACCTCCCACCGGGCGAGGTCGGCGACTGCGGTCTGGCTGTACTCTCAAGTCTTCCCGTGGTTGATCGCATAAACATCAACCTTGGTCATGCCCCTGGTGATGCGATAAAAGAACGCTTTGGTTTAGCCCTAACCGTCTCGCTTCCGTCTGGTTCAAGAGCAACGATCGCAGGCGTACATGCCTCTCATCGTCTATGGGGATCGCTCCCCCAACTACGACGCCTTCATCATGCAATCAATGACATTGGCGGCCCTAGTGCAATTGTCGGCGACTGCAACATGTGGGGTCCTCCCATCAAGTCAGTACTGCGAGGCCGGCGGCGCGCAGTAAAGGGGCGAACATGGCCCTCGTCTCGACCACATAGCCAGATAGACCACATCTGGATCGATCAGTATTGGAGAGTTTTATCTTCATCGGTGGAGCCCAACGTTGGGTCTGACCATCGCCCAATCACGGCAGAGATCCAACTTCTCGAGATAAACCCCTAACATCTAGACCTATGACTCACGCTGACGATCAAACTTCCGAATCCATAGGCCAAACCATTAGCCAAAAAACAGTTGTTATTACTGGTGGCAATGCGGGCATAGGTAAAGAGAGCGCAATCGCAATAGCCGCGATGGGCGCTCGGGTGATATTCACATCCCGCGATGCGCAACGAGGAGCGGATGCTCTATCAGAGGTGAAGGAGCGCAGCGGCTCGACAAAAGTTGAGTTGCTATCGCTTGACCTCGCAAGCCTGGCGTCAATTAGGTCCTTCGCAACCACAGTGATGAGCGCAACCGACCGCATTGATGTATTACTAAATAATGCGGGACTCCTCCAGACACAACGGAGCATGACGGTCGATGGTTTCGAGACAACGTTCGGAGTTAATCACCTCGGTCATTTTCTACTCACCGACCTCCTGGGCGGGATGCTCGCTAAGACGGCTAAGGAATTCCGTGAATCTCGCGTCGTAGTAGTTGCATCAAATGCCCACAAGTTCGCGCGCAATGGAGTCAATTTTGACGACCTTGAGCGCCGAAAGAATTACTCAGGAATGGGCGTATACGGAGAGTCGAAACTAGCCAATATCCTGTTTGCAAATGAGCTTGCGAAGAGACTCTCCGGCAGCGGCGTTACAGCCAACTCTCTTCACCCCGGTTACGTAGCGAGCAGGTTTGGTCGCGATGGAGATACAGGGCGCCTTGATTGGGCCGTTGCACTCGGGGCCCAATTATTCGCAATCAGCCCTAAGAAAGGTGCAGCCACATCGGTTTTTGTGGCTACAGACCAATCAACTGCGACTGCAAGCGGGGGGTATTACGAGAAGTCGAGGCTTAAGAAGCCTACTTCTCAAGCATTAGATATTGACGCGCAGAAGAGACTCTGGGAAGTAAGTACGGAGTTAGTCAACCGCTAACTCCTATCGCTAGGGATATCAATAGTCAAAGGCCAAATCCCTAACGAATAAGGAGAGGCATGGACCCAAGGATCCAATCTTCAAAATCTATTCTCTGGTAGGCGCACGCTTGCAGTCTGCCGGTGGCATGATTTAGCGCAATGCACAAACCAATGATGTATAACCCCCAGAGGCGTGTCTCACAAGAGTTGATAAGCAGAGGAGCCCGCACATACCTGCAACGTGCAACCGCTCTTGGTGTAATTGCGACGTCGCTCTTACTCGCTGCCCCCGCCGGAGCGGCTGCGCGAGGGTCTTCGGAGCGAGGGTCTTCTGCGCCTAAGCGGGTTCTTCTGTTGGCTCTACCTACTGTCACCTGGGCGGACGTAAAGAACCACGACCTTCCAAACCTTGAGGCCTTCCTCCAGAAGTCCTCCATGGCAAATTTAATGCTGCGCACCACCACGCGTAATACAGATGCTGGAGATGGCTATACAACAATTGGAGCCGGAACACGCTCCACGGGAGGCGCCGAGGCTGGTCAGGTCCTAGAGGAAGATGAGCGATACGGGGGCACGACCGCCGCAGATATCTACGAACGTCGAACCGGCTATCGATTGAATGCTCCCGCGGGCGCAATCAATTTTCCGGCACTGGTTGCGGAGAACAAGGAGTTTCTCTTTGACTCGATGCCAGGGGCATTAACGAATGCGCTAATTGCTTCCTCTTACATGCCCAGCGTAATTGCGAATGCCGACCATGGTGAAGCGATAACAGACGAAGACCGACTTCATAGAGAGGCCGCTCTTGCCTTGATCGACACCACAGGGCGCTTGCCCGGCGGCGAGTTATCAAGTGCTCTCCTGAGGAAGAGGAATCGCGCTCCATTTGGGTTGGAGTTGAATCCCTCGAAAGTCGTAGAGGCATTCGATAGAGCCTGGCGAGACCGTTCGGTAGTTCTCGTTGAGGCCTCAGATCTTGCAAGAGCGGACGCGTACCGACTTTTTGTAAGCCCCGCGGAGCGCAAACGCCAACGGATAGCGGCCCTCGAAGCAAGCGATCGCATGATCGGGCAGCTCTTGGATCGCGTAGATACTAAGCGAGACCTAGTAATTGCCTTTGGAGCATTCCACCCTTCGTACGAGCGGAACCTGGGGTTATTCGCTATGCGCGGCCCTGGGATCCAGGCAGGTCTGGCTCAGAGTGGAACAACAAATCGACCGGGATACATAAGCCTTCAAGATGTTGCTCCTACGACTCTTGCCCAACTTCAAATTACGGCCCCCGAGACGATGGAGGGTCGCTCGGCTAGATTTGCAGTACCCAAAGGTTCCTTTGACACTCGAGTCTCACAGCTCAGCCGGGAGAATTTTGAGTCGCAGTTTCGCGACTCAGTAATCGGCACAGCAATGGTCGCATTGGCGATCGCTGTCGTACTTATCGCCAGCCTGCTCATTCTCCAGAATCCAGAGTTTGCTAAGGCGAAAATCCCATTCGCTGGACTCTGTCTCGCGGTCCTTGGAATGGTGGCCGCAACCTTCCTCAGCGCTCCCCTTCCGTTTTATATTTGGGGAGCGGGCGCCTATTGGTTGTTCGTCGTTACGTTCGCCGTAATTTTTGGGGCTACCTGCACCACGTTGAGGAGATTCAACTGGCTGCTCCCGACGGCAGTAGCCACAGGATTTATTGTTGCGCTGCACACAGTGGACACGATTACTGGAACCCGGCTTCAATTCGCCACTGTCTTTGGTTACTCGCCGTCAATTGGAGTACGTATTAGCGGCTTGGGTAACCCCGCATCGGCCCAATTGAGCGCAAGTGCGCTCATCCTCGCAACGATTCTCGCTGCATGGATTGGCGGTAAGCGAGGGGTGCGCGTTGCAGCAATCCTCCTCGGGTTCGTACTCGTTGTTGTTGCGGCACCGCCTTGGGGTCAAGATTTTGGTGGCGCCCTATCGAATGCCCCAGCGTTTGCAGTCTTCTTGTGGCTAGCGGCTGGTAAACAAATCAAGGCTAAATCCATTGCACTTTTTTCAATTGCATTATTAATTGCAGGACTCTTGGTTGGGTTTGCCGACCTCACACGCCCTCGCGACTCCCGAACCCATGTAGGTAGATTCTTTGAGAAGATCGGGAATGAAGGCATAGGTGGCTTCGCCACGGTGGTAGAGCGCAAGGCAGGTCTAATGCTCAACACATTCTTGGTACCAACGTGGGTAATCGCGACGATTGCGCTACTTGCATTCTTGGCTTTTCTTGGGTTCAAAACACCATGGATAAGAAGACTGAACTCGAATTTACCAACGCTGCGTGCTGGCGCAATCTCATTCGCAACCATGGCCGTACTCGGGCTCCTGCTTAACGACTCGGGGGTCACAGTCCCCGGCATGATGCTCGCAATCATGGTCCCGTGTCTTCTGTCACTAATAGTTCTCCAGCCTTGGTCATTTGAATTTGAGGAGCCTGCTCTAGAGTCTGATAGCGAAAATGAATCCCTTACGCCGCTAAAAAGTTAGGTCCGACGTGGATAACTCGAGTCGCAGTAATTCATTCGGAGTCCTTGCAGCACCGATCGAGGCAGCATTCGAGATTGCCAACTTACCCATTGCAGCGTTTGGGCTAGTTCAGAGAAAAGTCGGAGACGCTGCGCGATCAATGCTTACTGCCGGTAGCGGTGAGTACCCAGAGTTTGATATTGCAGATGCATCAGACCCTGGCATTTTTGGTCCGGGATCTATCACTTGGCGGATTCACGCAGATAAATCAATGCTTATTGGCGGGCTGCGTGCATTATTCGTTCAGTCACTTCACCCACTTGCTATTGCAGGAGTGGCCGAGCATTCGGCCTACCGCTCTGACCCACTTGGTCGGCTAGCTAGAACCGGGCGCTTTGTCGCAACAACCACTTACGGCTCTACCCCAGAGGCGCAGAAGGCGATCGAGATGGTGCGTAGGGTGCATTTGAAGGTGAGGGGTCAGGCCTCAGATGGTCGCAGCTACAGCGCTAACGACCCCGCTCTCCTTTCATGGGTCCACAACGTAGAGGTCGAGTCTTTCCTAGTTGCATACCGCACTTACGGCAAGCGCATTACAGAGAAAGAGGCAGACACCTATGTTCAGGAGATGCGCGTTCTAGGGCTGGCTCTCGGCGCAGATGACCTACCCGAGACCTCAGAAGCATTATCGAATTGGATCTCCAATCACCCAGATGCAGCACCTAGCGATAAGGGACACGAGGTCGTTAGATTTTTAGTCCTGCCCCCTCTCCCGCTCCCTGTAATGCCTGCATATGGTCTCATGGCCGCAGCAGCGATTGAACTCTTGAGCCTTCGGCAGCGAGTTTCACTGCGCTTGCCACTCCCCATAATCACGTCCCAGGTTGTAATAAAACCCAGTACCGCTGCGCTACTGGCAGTTCTAGGTTGGGCGCTCGGCCCTCCACCCCCCATGCTCGCCTCGCTCAACATCTCCGAGAATAGATAGTTTCTCAAAGGTGTCAGTAGCGATTATCGGTGCAGGGCTTGCGGGATTAGCTTGCGCGCGTACCCTCCAGCAGCACGGCATAGATGTCCAGATCTTTGAGTCCTCGGATGGTGTTGGCGGGAGAGTGCGCACAGACGAAGTTGATGGCTATCGCCTTGATCGCGGTTTTCAAATACTTCTTACTGCATACCCAGAGGTAGAGCGTGTTATTGATTTAACGCAATTAGATATGCGCCTGTTTGATCGCGGCGCAGTTGTAAGGGTAAACGCACGTAACTGGCGCGTTGCAGATCCGCTTAATAAACCACAACTTTTGCTCGAGACGGCACGAGCGCCGATTGGCTCGATAGCAGACAAACTGCGACTGCTTGCATTAGTGATTTCTGCCCGCAGAGGGAGCGTTCAGGACCTACTACATCGCAGTGATACCTCCACCCACGACTTCCTTGAACAGCGCAAGTTTTCTGACCGAATGATTAAGAATTTCTGGCAACCACTCTTCTCAGGTATTCAACTTGATCCAGACCTCGAGGTCTCCTCCCTCAGGTTTCTATTAATACTGCGAATGCTCGCTACCGGCACCTCAGGAGTGCCAGCGAGAGGCATGGGAGAAATTACTAAACAACTTGCCTCATCCCTTGCCCCTGGAACTATCCGCCTTGGAGCGCGCGCAGTTGAGACAACCGGAACTCATCTCATAATTGACGGGGGAGATCGCATCACCGCAGACGCAGTCGTAGTTGCAACTGATGGAGCAAGCGCCTCACGGCTGTTAGGGATACCTGATCCAGGTTCACGCTCAACATCGTGTATCTGGTTCTCAGCAGATTCGCCGCCACCAGGAATAGGTAAGTTCATCGCTCTCGATGGCAGCACCGATGCCGCTGTGCGCAATCTAGCGATCATGAGCGCGGTCTCCGAGAAATATGCTCCTCCCGGAAAGTGTTTAATCGCAGCATCGATTCCTGGAACCGTTGGAGACGTTGGATTAGAGACGCAGGCGCGAAAGCACCTAACTCAATGGATTGGGCCTGTCGTCGAGTCATGGGAGACACTGCGGATAGACCGAATTGTGCACGGACACCCCGATCAGCGCGCGCCACTTAAGGCTCGTCAACGCGTCAATCTTGGAGACAACCTTTGGGTATGTGGAGATCACAGGGATACGGCATCTATTCAAGGAGCGCTTTTCTCTGGCCGCAGAGCGGGAGAAGCAATCGCACAGAGCCTTGGGGTTACTCCCTAATTTGGAGGGATCTACGAGTCTGTCTTCGCTCGTGATGTTCTCAAAGCGAATCAGGGCCTCTTAGATTTACCCCAAGCCTGCGCGGTCTGTTAGCCATGAAAGCATCTCTGAGTAGATCTCAATGATTCGGTCGCCGTATGCACGAGCAGTGGCCCAGGTACCGGTTAAGCCAGACCATGCCTGGACCTTCCCCTTTAGATAATGAGTATCGAGGCGCGGGTCTACGGCGGGGTTACCCAGCATCGAGTTACGGAGACCAGGCTGCGCATAGACACGCAGTAACTGCATCTGGGCGCGCACACCAATGCGAGCTGAAGAGTAGGTGCGCCCGGAGACACAAGAGTCGCAAGCACCCATGCCCGCGAAGTTGTTGTCGCTAGGAGCAACCTGGCCTCCGTCTGGGAACCTGAAGCCACCTGTCTCTAAGACACTCTGTGCAAATGCAATATCGCCACGAATATTCTCAGAGGAACCCTCCTCTACGTAGTAACGCGCAAGTTCAGGCATCGGCACTGTGGCCCGAGACCGATTGCCACGGGTACCGATAAACCAGCGCGACATCTCCTCTGAGCCGAGTACCGGCTGTCCGCGTATTGCGGTTGCCGTACCGTTAGCGATTGAGCTCCAACGCGCCAGCCAGAACCGACCGTTCGTAGCGATGATGCGCGCTGCACTGCCACGTTTTTCTACAGCAGGTATCTGGACAGAGACAGTCTGGAGTTCGCCTCGGATGCGGTCTCTCTCAATGCGCGCAGTTCGTGTGGCGTTCGCAGCTACGACCTCAGCAGATTTTGCTTGCCTTAACGCCCTATTGCGAACCCTTGCGGTCTGCCGAAGAAGCTCTTGGCGGTACTCAATATCAAGAGGAGTTCTAGCCCTCAAAAATATGACAAAGGCCGGTGCAGTCGCAGTATCTCGGTACGCTGCTGCGGCGAGGCTAGCGAGAGTCGCTCTAGCCTCAATGAGGTTGCTCTGTGCCTGTGCTTCGATGACTCCTAGCTCGTCAGTACGGGCGCGCGCTGCTGCCTCTGCACTCTGGAGGCGCACTAGCTGCGACCTCAGGTTTACAAGGTCTCGACTCGACTCAACCACCGTCGCGTCAGAGCGCGAAACAAGCAAGGAGAGAGCAGCGATGCGCGGCCCCGCAGCGGTACCTGAGCCCGCATTCTTTACGACCACCGCAGGGCGCTGAGTAGCCGAGGCTTCTCGAATATCGGTGCCGACCGAGAGCGAGGAGACAAGACCTATCGCAGCGAGAAGGGCTAGGGCCTTAAGAAAAACTGCGCGCAAGTATTCTGGATAGCGATCTGTAATTGCTTGGAGAACTCTCACTAGCGCTTCTCATCGGCTCTGATAGGTATACATCTTCACACCTAATGGCCACCTGCTTGGGTCGCTCAGGGATTTCTTAGGGATCCCCCCGGCCAAGAGAGTCCGATCGCGGTCCCCGCTTGCTCTACCGCTGCAACTAACGCATGGTGGGGCTCGGAGCGGCGCGCAATCTCCTCAATATCCTCAGGGCCGAGGAGCAGGTATGCCACTCCATCCTCATCTTGGGCCACAACCGCAGGGAATAGCCCCTTAGTTGCAGTCGAGACGGGTTCGCTCTGCTCATCTCGATGCACAGTACGGAACTCAACACTCAAAGTTGAGCGCGTCTCGCTCCACTCACGCCTCTCCCTAATCGCGGAGTGTGTAACTTCGCAGAGCGAGCAATGCGTTCTACCCAGGCGAGCGCCGATCCAATACGTCAGCTCTCCGATCGCTCCTCCATCTGCGTCGTATACGCCGGTAAGTAACACAACGAGGCTCATCGTGATTACAGAGTCCAGCCTGCGGCTTTTCTCTCCACGCAGGTTGGGCAGATCGGGAAGCGCTCCGGGTCGCGCGTTGGAACCCACCGCTTCCCGCAGAGAGCCACGATTGACTCACCGGTCACCATCGCGCGCATTATGTCGTCCTTGCGGCAAAAGTGCGCGTAACGATCGTGGTCGCCTCCATCTGTATCGACGCGGGAAGTCTCCTCAGTTGGAGTCTCTACCGGAGCGACTACTGGAGTGATCGTCGGAGTAGTCGCAAGGACACCGACTAAGGCATTATCTAATACCTGTGTCTTCGAAGAAATACTCATGCGAAGGTAATTCTTATCGGGCCCAGCGCAAAAGACACGACTGGCAGCAAGTATTTTTCAGCCGACCTGAATCAACAGAGAAATTGCGACGATAGAGATCGTCATAACGCCGAGAATTGCACCGATCGCAAGAGCACGGTTTGAGACGATCGCGGGCCATGAAACTGCGACTACCTCAGGGCGCTTCATCTGCACCAAGATCGGAATGAACTCTGGACGCGGTGCCTCTGGTGGACGACGCTGCCCGCGATCGCGATCGAGCGGGCGCGCGCTTGGGGCACTACCGGCTCCACGCTGCACTCCACGGCTACGCCGCCTCGAATAATGCTCCACAACAATACCTATCGTCATTCCGGAGGAGACTCCTCAGGGCGCCGAAGGGTAACGGAGTCGGAGGGGTTTAGACAAGGTGAAATATTTGTAGGCACTGTAAAGGGCTCTAAATCACCCACAAATGGGGCAAAGGCCCTACTTGTAACCCTCCATGATGTGCTCGACCCACCATCTTTATTAGGCGGTCTCACACTTGACCTGCACCCCAGAGTTACTTGTATCCCTCCATGATGTGCTCGACCCACCACTGCGGGGCGGCGTTCATGAGGGTGCTCATATCCCAGTAGTCCCACCAACGAACAATCTTGCCGTCCTTGACCTCGTGTACTGAGACGAACGGGAGGATTACCTCTTCGCCGGTATGCCAATGCCACTCTTCGCCATGCTCGGTGATTACAACATCGCCCTCCGCAATCATGGTGCGCGGGTGATGTGCGTAAACCGATAGTGGCTCGATGCCGAGTCTAAGCCGGGCGATTATCTCAGCTGGGCCGAACGCCCCGTCTTCGGGTGCAGGAACATCACGGTAGTGAGCATCGCTTGAGAAAAACTCACCCACTGCTTCGAAGTCTCTCCGATAAAGCGTTGCCCAGAATTCCTCTACAAGTTCTCGGTTCTCAGTTGTACCCATCTTGACTCCCCTGTTGCGAATATGTGATTGCAGAATTTGTAATACGAGATTTGTAATTAGAGTAAGTAACTCTTCGAGATTCCCTGACGCTCAGACTCTACTGACGTTACTGACGTTACTGGCGAGACTTGACTAGGCAAGTGGATCGGAGAGCACCTCATCCATCTCGATTACTCTCCCTTGCTCTATAGATCTCTGAGCAGCGATCCCCATCGCTACTGCGAGCATCCCGCTCTCAACGGTTACGCCCGGAGCGTCACCACTACGCAGCGCAGAGAGAAAATCAAGATGCTCTAGATAACTAGAGCCGTGGTGAAATCCTTCATAGCCGACTCGTTCGTCCTTAACGACAATCGACTCAACCGAGGAACGCCCTCCGCTCCGAGTGCCTAGGCGAAACTCCCCGCTCGGGAGAAAAGCCTCTGCTTTACCTAGATCTCCGACCACTGAGATCTCCTCCTGGTTAGCACTCCCCTCTGCGAACATGCATAGATCAAGCGATGCCCTACACCCGTCCTCGTAATTCACGACTACGAGCGCATTATCAAGAATGTCTGGTACCCGCCCGCCATAGCGTTCACCTAGGTGATTGACATCCTGGGCCCCTGATGCGTAGACGCTCACTGGGTTAGATCGAGTGATGCAGTTCATCAGATCAAAGAAGTGGCAGCACTTCTCTACAAGAGTCCCTCCGGAGTTTTCATTAAAACGATTCCAGTCGTCGACTTTGGTCAGAAAAGGAAATCGATGCTCCCTCATTGCGACCATGCGCACACGCCCAACAGCTCCGGAGTGAACCTCGCGAATGAGTCGAGCGATCGGGGGCATATACCGGTACTCAAGCCCAACCCAAACTATGGCGTCACGCTCGTTAGCGGAATTTACAATTCGTTGCGAATCAGCCAACGTCGTGCATAGAGGCTTCTCGACGAGCACCGGCAAAGATGTCGCCAAAACATCATCAAGAATCGCGGCATGTGTCATGTTCGGTGTAGAGATCACAATTACGTCACACAACCCGGACTCGAGGAGAGCAACGTGGCTCTCAAAACACTCAATCGGCGTGCCGGCCTCTGCTCCCTGCCTCCTCGCCGCTTCCCTTGAGGCTTCACTCGGATCAGCAATTGCGGTGACCACAACCCCTTCGATCGCTTGGAGATTTCGCAGGTGCTCAATGCCCATCATCCCAGCGCCAATGATTCCGTACCTAATTATGTGTTCCATACAAAGCACTCCATGAACGCGTAGGTTAGGACCTGCGATGACTACTAACTCAACTCCCCAAACTCAAGCATTCTTAGGCACGCCAGTCGAGATCTCTTGGTTCGCGGCACTCTGCGACGACGACTACGCACAATTGGGCGTTACAGAGCAGAGCCTTCGGTCATCCTGGGAGCACTGCAGGGATATCGCCCTAACCGCTGAGAAGTCAGGTTTCGACAACATTCTTCTCCCCTCGGGCTACGAACTAGGTATAGATAGCGTCTCTTTTGCAGGAGGGATGGCGCCACTGCTCAAGCGTATGCAGATGCTCGTTGCTGTGAGGTGCGGCGAGATGTGGGCACCTCAACTGGCACGCCAACTCGCGACCCTCGACCAGATGCTGGAGGGACGACTAACCATCAACATCATCTCTAGCGACATGCCCGGCGAGACATTGGAGAGCACCGCTCGCTATCGCCGAACACTCGAAACGATGCAGGTATTACGCGCGCTTCTAAATGGAGAAGACGTCGTGTTCCACGGTGAGTTCATAAACCTTGAAGTAGCTGCACCAAGTGCGCAACCAGTGAGCGGTTCTTGCCCTCCTCTTTATTTTGGAGGACTCTCTAACGATGCGAGAGACGTCGCTGCGCAGGAGGCCGATGTCTACCTCATGTGGCCAGACCTCATGCCAGAGGTTGCTTCAATTATCGGCGACATGCGTGAGCGTGCTGCGGGGTATGGGCGTAGCCTGCGCTTTGGATACCGAGCTCACGTCATTGTTCGAGAGACTGAGGGAGAGGCGCATGCTGCTGCCGCCCAATTAGTCGAGGCTCTCGACCCGGCCGAGGGTAAACGCATCCGAGAACGCTCCCTTGACCATTCGTCAGAAGGGGTAAGGCGCCAAGCAGAGTTAAGGGAGTCGTCTAGCGATGATGGTTTCGTAGAGGATGCTCTCTGGACCGGCGTGGGGCGTGCGCGCTCGGGCTGCGGCGCCGCAATTGTTGGCAGCCCGGAACAGGTCATAAGCAAACTCAAGGCTTATCAGGCGCTTGGCATTGAGGCATTCATTCTCTCCGGTTACCCGCACATACAAGAGGCAGAGCACTTTGCCCGTTTGGTTCTTCCTGAGATCGCACACGCCCCGCTACGCAGTTTCGCTGATTTCTAGTCTGCCCCGCCTGATCTCACCCTACGCCCGACCCCGCAGACGGGCAGCGCTGCGGAGTACCGTTTCCTCCTGCGCAAAAGCGTGACTACCCCCACGGAGGAGAACCCATGACTGACTTCAAAGAATTATTCATCGGCGGAGAGATGGTTGCTCCAGATGGGCAGGGGCGCATAGAGGTCATCTCCCCCGTTACTGAAGAGGTCTACGGATCTGTGCCCGATGCAAGTACTGCCGATATCGACCGTGCAGTATCCGCCGCACGCAATGCTTTCGATAACGGCCCGTGGCCGCGCATGACTCCAGACGAGCGAGCCGACGCCATCTCTCGACTCTCAGCATCACTACAGGCACGCGCAATGGAGATTGCAGACGTCATTACAAACGAGAACGGATCAGTTAAGTCGTTCTCAATCATGGGTCAGGTATTCGCCTCCACAATGGTGCTTGACACCTATGCCGGCATCGCACGCACTTATGAGTTTGAGAACCGTCGCGCCGGCGCGCTCGGTGGCGATGTACGCGTTCGCCGCGCACCAGTCGGGGTAGCCGCTGGAATAATCCCCTGGAACGTTCCCCTCTACATCACCGCAATGAAACTCGGCCCCGCACTTGCATCAGGATCAACCATTGTCTTGAAGCCAGCCCCTGAGACGCCCCTAGATGCTTACCTATTTGCAGATGCAGTAATGGAGGCAGGCATCCCCGAAGGAGTAATCAATGTCGTCGCTGCAGGGCGCGAAGTAAGCGAATACCTAGTTGCGCACCCTCAAGTCGACAAGGTCTCATTCACCGGCAGCACCGCTGTTGGCCGTCGTGTCGCGTCAATCTGTGGAGATCAGATCAAGCGCTGCACCCTTGAACTAGGTGGAAAGTCAGCAGCGATTATTCTCAGCGACGTAAACCTCGATGATGCACTGCTCGACCAACTTCTAATGGCTGGCCTAATGAACAACGGACAGGTTTGTGGTGCGCAGTCAAGAATCCTCGTACCCCGTGCGCGCTACTCAGAGATTGTTGAGGCAATCGGAGATGGCATGTCAAAGATGATTGTCGGAGACCCTAACGAAGACTCCAGCCAACTTGGGCCGCTAGTTGCCGAGCGCCAGCGCACTCGCGTTCTTGGGTATATAGAGGCAGGTAAGTCCGAGGGCGCAAGAGTTGTAGTGGGTGGAGGCCGACCTGACGATCTCGATAAAGGTTGGTACGTCTCACCAACACTCTTCGCAGACGCCAATAACCAAATGAAGATTGCTCGCGAGGAGATCTTCGGACCAGTGTTAACTGCGATTCCGTACGACACGGAGGCTGAGGCTGTGGCGATTGCCAACGACTCCGAATACGGCCTATGTGGTTCGGTGTGGACCTCAGATATTGAGCATGGAGGCCAGATTGCTGCTCAGGTTCGCACCGGAGTTGTTGCCATTAACTCTGCAACCATCCTTGACTTCAATGCTCCCTTCGGAGGATTCAAGAACTCTGGACTCGGGCGCGAGCTCGGACCCGAGGGACTGGATGCATATACCGAACTTCAGTCCATCATCCTCCCCGCTTCTGGCTAAATAATGGATAAGGAGTAGCCGGCTTCAATGCTATTTATTTAATCCGAGGGGCGCTGCGGCGCCCCTCGGTCGCGTCTGCGTAACCTATGCCCCATGCAACCATTTGGCTCCCGCAAAAAAGAGGCATGGCCGGGCATGGGTACTGTGCTTGCACTGCTTTCACTATCAGTTATTTGGCACTCTGCCGCGCCGTATACCGGTTGGTCGCGAGTAGTAGCGATCTCGCTAGAGGGAGCGGCATTGATCTCAGCTCTCACCATCAGCGGAGAGACCCCTAAGTTTCGACGCGCCGCTCTGGTCTTGATCCCAGTTGCTCTGATACTCGCAATATTGGGTGCGGCGACAGGTGGTGAGGTTGGGCTCCTCACGACATCCATACTTGGGCTGATGATCGTCATAGTCTCCCCCATTGCAATTATCCGAGCAGTGCTTAGACACCCGATCATTAACCTTCAGACCGTTGCTGCAGCGGTCTGTATCTATCTAATCCTCGGTCTCCTCTTCGCATACATCCTTGGCATTGAGTCAACGATTGATAAAGGGGCTTTCTTCTCAGGGGCAGACCGCCCATACGGTCCAGACCTTCTATATTTTTCTTTCACAACTCTCACGACTACCGGCTACGGAGATATCGCAGCACTCACACGCATTGGGCGCACTACTGCAATTGCCGAGGCAATGATCGGCCAGCTCTACCTAGTAACGGTCCTCGCGATTTTGGTAAGTAACCTCGGCAAAGGCCGGCGCGTTGAGGCTGGCGCGACAAGTGCAGATCAGGAGCAGGGAACATGATTGAGATAACTGATTTCGAGGAGCGTAAGAATGCACTCCATCGGCATTTGATTCCTGCGAGTGAGCGGCCTGCTTCATCGGCTCGCGGGGTTCACCACATAGCGATGATCTGCTCTGACCCAGAGGTAACGATTGCGTTCTACCAAGGGGTACTCGGTTTTCCGCTCGTCGAGATATTCGAGAACCGTGATTATTTAGGTTCTATGCACTTCTTCTTCGATATTGGCGAGGGGAACTTGCTTGCCTTCTTTGATTTTCCAGGGCTTGGGCTCGGGGAGATTCTCGAGGCCCACGGAGGGCTCCAGCACCTTGCAATATCGATGACGCCTGAGAACTTTGAGGAAGCAAAGCTGCGGGTTGAAGCCGCCGGTATCGAGTACCGAGGGCCAGACCTCGGGGTCAAGAACTCCATTTACATGCGCGACCCTGACGGAATACAGATCGAGATCCTCTCCCATCCTTTGCTAGATACCGACTTCGTTTAGGAGCACAATGCGCGCTGCAGTCTTCGAGTCACCAGGGCAGCCCTTCCTCATCGCCAACGACATTGAGATTGAGGATCCTCGTTATGGCGAGGTAAAGGTTCGCGTCTCGCACTGCGGGGTCTGCCACTCTGACCTGAGCATCGTCAATGGCTCATTCCCAGTAGGGACCCCCGTCATTCTTGGGCATGAAGCAGCCGGTGTAGTGGAGGCCGTGGGCCCTGGCGTCACTTCTCTCGCCCCAGGCGACAAAGTGGTTCTTACCCCTACGCCAACCTGTGGCACTTGTTATTGGTGCGTGCGGGACGAGCACAGCCTCTGCGCGAATACAAGCGCCATTGCCCTCTCTTCTTTTCCAGATGGAACCACTCGCCTCTCGCGCAATGGCGCGACTGTCTACCGCGGGCTCGGCGTTGCCGCATTCGCAGAGTTTGTTGTTACACAAGAGTCCGGAGCGGTAAAGGTTCCAGATGACACACCTCTTGATGTTGTCTGCGTAATTGGCTGCGCCATGCAGACCGGGGTTGGTGCAGTACTAAACACTGCAAATGTTGAGGCAGGTGCAACCGTCCTAGTCGCTGGCCTTGGCGGTATCGGGTTAGCAGTTGTTCAGGGTGCGCGGATCGCTGGAGCAACGCGCATCATCGCCTCCGATCCACTACCCGAGCGTCGCGCAGCGGCACTACGTTTTGGCGCCACGGATGTAATCGACCCGACATCCGATAACGTCGTAGCGGCATCGCACTCGCTTACTGGCGTTGGTGTTGATTATGCATTCGAGGCCGCAGGCAAGGCAGCACTTATCGGCCCGCTACTAGATGCTTGCCGAGCAGGTGGCTCAACTATCTGCGTCGGAGCACCTGGTCTGGACGAGAAGATAGTCATCGACCCTGCAGTACTTTTCTCTACTACCGGCAAGAAACTGCTCGGGTGCCTCTTAGGTAGCGTTAACTCCCGCCGAGAGATCCCACGCCTTGTCGAACTATGGAGACGCGGGCACCTAGACCTCGACGGAATGATCACGAGGCAGGTTGACCTCGCTGAGATTGACTCTGCCTTCGACGACCTAGTCGCAGGTCGAGGAATTCGCACAGTCGTCTCGATCTAAACGCTTCGATCTAAGCGCTACTTAGCTGTGTCGTAACCCGACTCGAGCCCAAACTTTGGAAACGCTCCAAAGATCCCGTGCTCGTGTAGTCCGTAACCAACCTGATCGCCAATCTCAAAACGAGCGACATGGTCAACGAGGCCGAACCACCCCCACGTCTCGAGCTCTGCCATGCTCCAAGTCTTCGACTCAACAACTAGCTCGGTTCCGCGGTACATACCGTGACGGAACTCGTCACCGACTCCATAACCAGTACCTATAGCAATGTAGGAGTGAAGGAGTGGGGTAACAACAACCTCGAACCCTCCGCCAGGAGCATCTGGAAACTTCAGCTTGCTCTGAGTGGAGATCATCCTGGTGCCGGAGTCAAGCCGATGCTCAAACTCTGGGCGACCGAGCCACTCGGGCTCTCTTGATCTATCGGCCCAGATACGTACTGACTCCTCAATCGTGCGATGGCCGTCCGGCTCCTCCTGCACGATGTAGAGAATCGAGAAATCATCAAACTGCATCGGCGCGTAGTTCCATAACCCAACCATCTGCCCGACCTCTTCGCGAATTCCAGACGGCTCGGTCTCCCCTACAGGGCGCACACCCCAGGAGCGGTCACGAGTCCCCTTCCAGCGATCAGGAGTAACTGAGAAACTCTCGCCTGCTACCTCCACGCTGCCGCTCCAGCAACCAGTCTGTGCGAAGCGCATCGTGTCGAAGAGAACGCGACCGAACTTGCGCACATATTGGCGCGGCTCTTCGAAGGCGGGGATGGCACCCTCCCATGTCACGTCGCAGGAAATTGCTCGATCCTCTTCTGCTCCCTTTGGCGGATCGAGAATGAAGCGAACTCGCTGAAGCGGCTCGATGATCTCAACACGAAAGGGACCGACGGAGGTATCCATGCGGTCACCTAATAGTTTGGAGGCACGAACTACGTGGTACTCCTCCCCCCTGCGCACGCTGGCGAATGCGTCTTGTGTGCCGAGGTTTGGGTACTGCCCCATCCCCATAATCATGAATAGGTCATCTGAAGACCCATGAAGATTGAAGTAGTAGCGGTCATAGAAGTTTCGATCGCTAGTGCCGGAGTGGCGAATGGTCTCCGAGACTTGGTGCACCGGGTAGTCATCCCATGATGAGAGTGAGCCGTGAGCCATTTGTACTATCCCTCCTGCACGACGCCACGAAGACCGTCGGCGCCGAATACATCGCTAAGAACACTCGAGAAATCTGGGCCTCTACGAAGCGA
>Ga0209596_1000921_pt1 | contig 26071 bp, 17 predicted proteins | sample M_130807_MF_Meta_FD_187314 | JGI IMG/M metagenome (GOLD analysis project Ga0209596, IMG submission 187314) | Freshwater microbial communities from Lake Montjoie, Canada to study carbon cycling - M_130807_MF_MetaG (SPAdes) (version 2) | ecosystem: Environmental > Aquatic > Freshwater > Lake... | reverse complement strand
CTGAAAAAGGACGTGACCTTGTTATCGAATTAAGTAAATCTAAAACACCTGCAGGTAAAGAGTACACAAGTATCTCTACAATCATGTACGATGACCCAGCACCTGTTCATGAAGACAAAGCTCAAGCTGATGCTTGGATTAATGATGAGATGACTTGGTTGGATGTATATTCTAAAAAACCTGTTGATTATCTTGAGGCAATCGCTCGTGGAGAAACTCCAAAATGGGATAGTGATAAAGGTGGATATGTATATTTAAATGATGTTGAATCAACTACATCAATAGGTGGTAAAAATACACCAATCGTTGACCCACAGGCAAACGACGAGGTTGACTCTGAATTACCATTCTAATTTAACTGAGCTTGGACACTTACTTAGACATAGTGTCCAAGCTCTTTTCTTTTATAAAAAAATAACACATGGAAAACAGAATAGGAAAAAGAATGTTCGAATCTCTTGTATTAAAATACGAGAGTGAAGTTGCTGAAGCAGAGGCAACATTAATGGTTTATATGGAGAACGCAGTGGGAATTGGGGAACACCCACAGCATTTGGAAGAGATGGATAATTTTGTCGAAAAACTTGCAAACGCTTCAGATAAACTTGTAACCCTAAAAGAATTTTACTCAAATCATTATGGCAATTAAAAAGAACGATTTTAGTTCGGTAAAGAAAAAATTCTCTACCTCGGCTAAATACAAACCACAAAGATTTTTTGACTTAGGTCCTGACTTCTTGGATGCGGTTGGACTACCAGGTCCTGCAATTGGACACTTAAATATGTTCTTGGGTCACTCTGACACAGGAAAAACAACTGCGTTAGTTAAAGCTGCCGTTGATGCTCAAAAGAAAAATATTCTACCTGTATTCATTATTACAGAACAAAAATGGTCTTTTGAACATGCAAAACTTATGGGTTTTGAATGTGAGGAAGTGGTTGATACTGAAACAGGAGAAGTTGATTGGGACGGATTTTACATCTTTAACAATAACTTCAACTACATTGAACAAATTACTGACTACATTAATAGTTTGTTAGATGCACAAGAAAAAGGTGAATTAGATTATAGTTTATTATTCTTGTGGGATTCTGTTGGTTCAGTTCCTTGTAAAATGACTTTTGATGGTAAAGGTGGTAAACAACACAACGCATCTGTATTGGCAGATAAGATTGGAATGGGTATTAACCAACGTATTTCAGGTTCACGTAAATCGGATTCAAAATACGAAAACACATTGGTTATTGTTAATCAGCCTTGGGTTGAATTACCCGACAATCCATTTGGTCAACCAAAGATTAAAGCAAAAGGTGGTGAAGCTATTTGGTTGAACTCATCTTTGGTATTCTTATTCGGTAATCAAAAAGGTGCGGGAACAAACAAGATTACTGCAACAAAAGACAAAAGAAGTGTTAAGTTTGCAATCAGAACAAAAGTATCCGTAATGAAAAATCACATCAATGGCTTGGGTTATGAAGACGGAAAAATTATTGTGACACCACACGGATTCTTGGCAGGTAAAGAAGCGGCTGAAGAGAAGGTTTCGATTGAAAACTACAAGAAAGAATATGCAGAATATTGGAAAGATATTCTTGGGATTAGTTCAATTGATTTTGAACTGAAAGAAGAAAAGGAAGATTGAGTTATTGTTTCACAATTTAAATCACAAATGTGATTAAGACATTATTAGTAGACGGAGATAATTTATTTAAGATAGGATTTCACGGAGCAAAAGACGTGTTTAACGACGGAGCTCATGTGGGCGGAGTATTTCACTTTGTGAGCGTACTCCGCAAATTCCTTGACGAACACAACCATGATAAAGTTGTTGTGTTTTGGGATGGAGATTCAAATTCATCCATCAGAAAATCTATATACCCACAGTATAAGGCAAACAGACGACAAGACGATATGAACGAATACAAGCACGAATCGTATTTGTATCAGAAGTCTCGAATCAAACAATATCTTGAGGAGATATTTGTAAGACAAGTCGAGATGCACGACAATGAAGCTGATGACCTCATCGCTTATTATTGTAAGATATCTAAAGACGAGAAGATTATTATTTTTTCTGCAGATAAGGACCTTACACAACTTATCTCCGAACATGTGACAATCTATTCACCTATCACAAAACAGTACTTTAAAAACGGAGATATGATATCTCTGAACAAAGTAGATATACCTCACTACAACGTATTGTTGACAAAGATATTCACGGGAGACAAATCGGATAATATAGACGGAATTCAGGGACTTGGAGAAAAAACATTAGTTAAGTTTTTTCCTCAGGTGCAGGAGAAACCATGCACTATGGAAGAAATCTTGGATTATGCACGAAATCTCCCGCAAGACAAACCCTCGAAAACATTTACAAATCTTTTGACTGGTAAAACAAAAACAACTATACTTGGTGAAGAGTTTTATACAACAAACAAAAAGATAGTCGACCTTACAAACCCTTTAATCACTGCCGATGGAAAAGAATTAGTTGAACAAATTTTAACAGACACTATAGACCCCACAGATAGGGGATATAAAAACTTAATGAGAATGATGATGGAAGATGGTCTCTTTAAGTATCTACCCAAGAACGATGACGCTTGGGTCAACTTCCTCACACCATTTATGAAATTAACAAGAAAAGAAAAAAGAAATACAAACAAAAATTAATTATGAAAGAACAAGACAGCACCAAAATGGAATTCTTATTGACATTGAATGACAACATCGTAGTTCAAAGATTCTTTAATGTTCGTGGGTACAACCCAAAGGCGAAAAACTCGTTGGAGTTATACGACTTTATCAAACGACTTAAAGATGAACTTGAGTACAATTTAAAGATGAAAACTGTTATTTACATGATGGACAATAGAGATGCCATTGTTTCCGACCCGTCTATTATGGACACATCGTTCACTGAAGGTAGTGAGCAATTTAACCTTTATGTCAGAATTGGAGAACAGACAATTTGTCATAGATATTTTGATGGAAAAGTGTTCCCACCAAAAGTTCGTTATACCGTTGACGTACGACCATTTTTGAAAAACGTTTTGAGAGAATTAACTGACATTTTTTCCGAACCAAAATTAAGTTTGGAATATATGAACTTTGACCTAAACAAGTGAATATTTAATTAAACAGACGAACGCAAAATACAATATGAACAAGAACTTTGATTACTTAGGGAATACATTCCAAATACAACTTTTAAACCAACTTATCGTGGATAAAGACTTTTCAACATCAATTATGGATGTGATTGAGAGTTCTTATTTTGATAACAAATACTTCAAGATTATCTTGCAAATGACCAAGGAGTACCACGCTAAATACCAATCTACCCCTAACTTTGATACTCTTGAACAGATTGTAAAATCTGAAATTTCACAAGAATTAGTTGCAAAAATTGTCCTTGACACCATCAAACAAGTAAAAGACGCTCCATTTGAAGGAACTCAGTTCGTTCAAGAAAAAGCATTGAAGTTCTGTAAACAACAAGAACTACAAAAGGCGATGGACAAAGCCCAAAAAATTATTACCGAAGGAGACTTTGAATCTTATGACAAGGTTGAGAGTTTGGTTCGTGAAGCATTACAGGTTGGGGAAAAAGACACAGGTACAACTGATGTCTTTTCTAACCTTGACACAGTACTTGACGAGGATTTTAGACACCCAATTCCATTAGGAATACCAGGTATTGACAGATTACTTAAAGGTGGTTTGGCAAGAGGAGAAATTGGTGTTATCTTAGCGCCCACAGGTGTTGGTAAAACTACCATCTTAACAAAGATTGCGAACACTGCGTTTAATCTTGGATATAATGTCCTTCAAATATTTTTTGAGGACAACCCAAAGATTGTACAACGTAAGCACTTCACACTTTGGACAGGTATTGAACCCGACAACTTGGTAAAACACAAAGAAGAAGTTATGGCTAAACTTACAGAAATCAAAGAAACAATGAAGAACGAGTTAATTATGAAAAAACTTCCTTCAGATTCTATGACTATGAATCAAATTAAAAACCAAATCAGAAAAATGATTGCTGATGGGACAAAGATTGACTTGGTTCTTTTGGACTATATTGATTGTGTGGTTCCTGAAAGCTCAAGTAAAGATGAATGGAAAGCTGAGGGTTCAGTAATGAGAGGTTTCGAGGCAATGTGTCACGAACTATCATTAGTTGGATGGACCGCAACACAGGGTAACAGAAGCTCTATATCTTCTGAGGTTGTTACCACCGACCAAATGGGTGGTTCTATTAAGAAAGCACAAGTTGGACACGTTATCATTTCCGTGGCTAAAAGTTTACAACAAAAAGAAATGAACTTAGCGACAATCGCTATTACCAAATCACGTATTGGTAAAGATGGGGTAGTGTTTGAGAACTGTAAGTTCAACAACGAACTACTTGAAATCGATACAGAGTCATCTGTAACGTTCTTAGGTTTCGAGGAACAACAAGAAGAAAGAAAAAGAGATAGAGTTAAAGAACTGTTGGAAAAAAGAAAACAAAGAGAACAAGAACAAAAATCGTAAAAAAAACAAAAAAAACAATTATGGAAAAAATATTAATGGAGAACCCTAACAGGTTTGTTATCTTCCCAATCCAGCACAATGATATCTGGGAATACTACAAAATGCACCAAGCGGCTTTGTGGACGGCTGAAGAAGTGGATTTAACTAATGACATCAGAGATTGGAATAATCTTTCTGAGAATGAGCAATATTTTGTTAAGAACATTCTATCGTTCTTTGCAGCTTCTGATGGTATTGTTAATGAAAACTTGGCGGAAAACTTTTATCGTGAGGTACAATACCCTGAAGCAAAATTCTTCTACGGGTTCCAACTTATGATGGAGAATATTCATAGTTTGATGTATTCACTTCTTATTGACACATACATTTCAAATGAAGAAGAAAAGAATTTATGTTTCACCGCTTTGGACAATTTACCTGCAGTTCAAAAGAAAGCTAAATGGGCTTTTGATTGGATTGACAAATCATCTTTCCAAGAAAGATTAGTTGCGTTTGCTGCGGTTGAAGGTATTTTCTTTTCAGGTTCATTCTGTTCAATTTTTTGGTTAAAATCAAGAGGTATTATGCAAGGTTTATGTAACGCTAATTCTTTAATCTTTAAAGATGAGAACTTACATTGTGACTTTGCAATTCACTTATTGAACAATCACATTGAAAACAAACCAAGTGAGAAAAAAATTAGAGAGATTTTATTATCAGCATTAGAGATTGAAAAAGAATTTATTACTGAATCATTACCAGTATCTTTAATTGGTATGAATTCAAACTTGATGAAACAATATCTTGAGTTTGTTGTTGATGGGTTATTAGTTAAGTTGGGATGTAAAAAAGAGTTCAATGTTGAACAACCATTCAAATTCATGGAACAAATTGCGGTTGAGACAAAAGGAAATTTCTTTGAGTCAAGAACTGTTGAGTATCAAAAAGCAAAATTAAATGAAACCATTTCTTTCGAGGAAGATTTCTAATTATAAAACAATATGATGTCATTAAAAATTAAAAAAAGAAACGGCGAGGACGCATCATTCAATCCTCAAAAAATCTATAATCGAGTTAAACGTGCCGCTAAAGGATTAAACGTTAACTCTGATGAAATATTCATCAAGGTTATCACATCGGTACCAACTGAAGGGATTATTACAACTAAAGAGTTGGATAAGTTGGTTTATGAAATCGCTGCAGCTTATACTGGTAGTCACCATGACTATTCAAGATTAGCTTCATCGGTTGCAATTTCTGCGTACCACAAAGAAACTAATGAAAGTTTTTGTGAGACAATTAAAGAGTTACATGAGAGTGGTGTTATTAACGACAAGTTAATTCAAACTATGGATGAATATGGTCACGACAAAATTGATGAAATTATTAATCACGAGAATGATTATAACTTTGATTACTTTGCTTGGCGTTCATTACAAGAGATGTACTTGTTAAAGACACCACAAGGTAAAGTAGTTGAAAGACCACAACACATGTATATGAGAGTTGCTCTATGGGTAACAAACTCATTTGAAGAAGCGGTTGAATATTACCATTCATTATCTAATCAACTTATCTCACCAGCAACACCAATCATTATTAATTCAGGAACCAAAGTTCCTCAATTAGCATCGTGTGTATTACATTATAACAACTCAGATTCACGTAATGGTTTATTAGAAACCTTGAATGATATCTCAACTTATTCTTCAGACGCAGCGGGTATTGGTTTATCAATGTCTAACATCAGAAGTAAAGAAAGTCGTATCAATTCATCAGGTGGATTTGCGGGTGGATTGTTGAAGTATTTGAAAATTGTTAACGAGTCATTAAGATTCTTTAACCAACAAGGAAGAAGACCTGGTAGTGCTGCTATCTACATCGAACCATGGCACAAAGATGTTATGGACTTGTTAGATATCAAGAAGAACACAGGTGCTGAAGAATTAAGAGCAAGAGATTTGTTTACAGCTCTTTGGCTTCCTGACAACTTCATGAGAGCGGTAAAGGAAAGTACTGATTGGTATTTGTTCTGTCCTAACGATATTCTTAAGGCGGGTATTAAACCACTTCAAGAATGTTATGGTGATGAGTACGAAGCAAACTACAACAAAGCAGTTTACTTAGGTCTTGGTAAAAAAGTTAAGGCTCAAGATGTTTGGACTAAGATTATTGAATCACAAGTTGAAACTGGTGTTCCTTACTTATGTTCTAAAGATAATGCTAACAAGAAAACAAACCACCAAAACATTGGTGTGATTAAACAATCGAACCTTTGTAATGAGATTTACCAATATACTGACGAGAAGACTACAGCAATCTGTACATTATCTTCAATGGTATTGAAAAACTTTATTGAAAAAGGTGAGTTTGATTTTAACTTACTTTATAGTGAAGTAAGAAAAGTTGTTAGAGCTCTTAACAAAGTTATCGACATCAATAGTTATTCAACTGAAAAAGGTAGAAAAGGTGGATTAGACCAAAGAGCAATTGCAATTGGAACACAAGGATTGGCTGACGTATTCTATTTAATGGATTATATTTTCACATCTGAAGAAGCTAAGAAATTAAATAAAATGATTTTTGAAACTATCTACTTCGCAGCAATTACTGAGAGTATGGAGTTATGTAAGACAGGTCAACACAAACCATACGCACACTTTGAAGGTTCACCAATGTCAAAAGGAATATTCCAATTTGATATGTGGGGATTAGATTATGAAGGATTAGGTGGTTTATGGGATTGGGATAGTCTTAAATTAGAAGTTTCTAATCATGGAGTGTGTAATTCATTATTCACGGCTCAGATGCCTGTGGCATCTTCAGCTAAGATTACAGGTTCATTTGAAATGACGGAACCAGCTCACTCAGCGTTATTTAACAGAAGAGTTGTTGGTGGTGAAATTATGATTGTGAACAAGTACTTGATTAATGATTTTGAAAAGATTGGTATTTGGAGTGAAGAATTGAAAAACGAAATCATTATAAATGAAGGTTCAGTTCAAAATATTAACTTCAATAATCACCTTGATACTGAGGATAAAAACTATACCAAGAAAGTTAAACGTATTGAACACTTGATTAGTAAGTACAAAACAATTTGGGAGATTTCACAAAGAGAATTGATTAACATGGCGGCAGATAGAGCACCATTTATCGACCAATCACAATCAATGAACATCTATATGGCTAACCCAACATTGTCTAAGATTACCTCATCACATTTTCACTCATGGGAAAAAGGATTGAAAACTTTATGTTATTACGTTAGAACTAAAGCGATTTCAACAGGAGCGAAACACTTAGCGGTTGATGTTTCAAAGATATCACAACCTAAGGTTAAAGTTGAAATACCAAAAGTTGAAATAACTGAATTAACAACAAAACCTGAGGATAGTCCTTTTGAATGTTTTGGATGTAGTTCCTAATTTGAAAATCCCGACACAATCGGGATTTTTCATTTTTAATCTATTTAAAGAAAAATAGATAGCATTATATTTATTGTTATGGCAAATGGTTTTACTTATGGTATTAATTTTCCTTTTCGTGATTCGAGAAAGGGAAATTACTTAGAGCTTACTGAATTAGAGTCACAAGAAATTAAGGCTGACCTAATACATTTGTTATTAACGAGAAAAGGGTCAAGATACTTTTTACCTGAATTTGGTACAAGATTATATGAATTTCTTTTTGAACCATTCGATGGTATTACATTTACCGCGATTGAGTCTGACATTAGAGATGCGATTGAGAATTTTATGCCAAACCTTTTGGTTAATAGTTTGAGTATTACACCAGCTGACGTACAAGAAGAGGTAGATATCGCAACAGGACAAAACTTTGCAGGAACAAGTGAATCTTCAATTTATAGATTTCCTGGCAAGGGAACCGCAGAATACACCGCAAAAATAAGATTAGATTACTCCACAAACGGCTCAACATATGCTCAGAGTGATTTTGTTATTATCAATATTTAATAGAAATGGCAAATAATAAAATATCCTACGCAACTAGAGATTATCAGTCAATCAGGACAGAACTTTTAAATTATGCGAAAACTTACTATCCTGACTTAATTCAAGACTTTAATGACGCTTCGGTATTCTCCGTATTTATTGACTTAAACGCTGCGATTGCCGATAACTTACATTACAATATCGATAGGAGTATTCAGGAAACTGTATTACAATATGCACAACAAAGGTCGTCAATTTATAATATCGCCAGAACTTATGGGTTAAAATTACCAGGTCAAAGACCATCGGTTGCGTTGGTTGACTTCTCAATTACGGTTCCCGCTTTTGGTGATAAAGAAGATGAAAGATATCTTGGAACACTATTAAGGGGTTCACAAGTTGTTGGTGCTGGAGTTGTTTTTGAAAATGTTTACGATATTGATTTTGCATCACCATACAATTCCCAAGGGGCTCCAAACAGATTAAAGATACCAAACTTTAATGCTAATAATGTATTAGTGAATTATACAATCACAAAACGAGAAGTTGTTGTGAATGGTGTGACTAAAGTATTCAAACGAGTTATTGGTGCAAATGATGTTAAACCATTCTTTGAATTGTTTTTACCTGAAAAAAACGTGTTAGGAATTACAAGTGTATTATTAAAGAACGGTACCCAATATACAAATACACCAACAACTGCGGAGTTCTTAGGTGTGGACAATAGATGGTATGAAGTTGATGCCTTGGCTGAAGACCGAGTTTTTATTGAAGACCCAACAAAAGTTTCTGACCAACCTGGTATTAAAGTAGGACGATACATTCAAACACAAACCAGATTTATTACTGAATACACTCCTGAAGGATTTAAGAAAATGACATTTGGTGGTGGTACCAATACTGCTCAAGACCAATTGAACCAATTTACAACTTTAGGTACAACGTTAGACCTTCAAAAATATTCTAACAATTTCTCATTAGGAGCGACATTAACGCCAAATTCAACATTGTTTATACAATATAGAGTTGGTGGTGGATTAGGAAGTAATTTAGGTACTAATGTAATTAATCAAATTGGTACGGTTTCATTCTTTGTTAATGGACCATCTGAAACAACAAACTCAGCGGTGATTAATTCATTAAGATGTGTTAACGTAACTGCGGCGGTTGGTGGTGCAGGAATTCCTTCATTAGAAGAAATTAGAAACTATGTATCGTTTAACTTCTCAGCACAAAAAAGAGCTGTTACGGTACAGGATTACGAATCAATTATTAGAAACATGCCAGCTCAGTTTGGAGCACCTGCAAAAGTATCCATTACTGAAAATGATAATAAGATATTAATTCAAATGTTATCTTATGATACATCAGGTAAATTAACCAATATTGTTTCAAATACTTTGAGACAAAATGTTGCAAATTATTTATCAAATTACCGAATGATGAATGATTACATTTCAATATTTAGTGCTGAGGTTATTGACTTGAGTGTAGATGTTGCAATTGTTTTAGATTCTGCTCAAAATTCAGGACAAGTTATTTCAAGTGTTATTGATAAAGTATCAACGTACTTTAACCCTCAGACAAGACAATTAGGTGAAAATGTTTATCTATCAGAACTTAGAAGTATTATTCAAAACACAAACGGAGTATTAACCGTTTCAACGTTAGATGTTTTCAATGAAGTTGGAGGGCAGTATTCATCTGCAGAAACATCTATGGAATATTCAGACCCAGCATTAAAACTTATTGGACCTATTGATGATACCATATTTGCACAACCATCACAAGTTTATCAGATTAGATATCCAGGTAAAGATATCAGAGTTTCAGTTAAGAACTTCCAATCAATTACTTTCTCTTAACAAGTTTATTTATTTTTTCTTTAGATTATTATTTAATTGTGTGGGTTCACTTTAAAAATCCCGCATAAACTATTTATTAATTAAAGACATTAATGAGTCAATCATATAGAATAAGGACCGAATTAGGGGTTAACAAAACAATCAACGTACAATTAGACCAAGAGTTTGAACAGTTAGAGATTTTATCTTTAAAAATACAACAGGAGGATGTGTATGACAGGAGTTGTGCGGATTATGGTGTTATTGTTGGTAGAGTTACAGCTAATAATGGATTTGGAATACCAAATGCTAGAGTGTCAATATTCATATCAATAACTAATGTTGACGAATCAAACCCAGTTATATCAAGTATTTACCCATACAAATCCCCAACAGATAAAAATGAAGATGGATACCGATATAATTTATTACCTTACGAAAAATCTTATTCTGTACATGCAGCAACAGGTACACTACCATCAAGATTAGATGCCTTAACAGGAACAACTGCCGTTGAAATATACGACAAATATTATAAGTTTACTGCCAAAACAAACGAGAGTGGAGATTACATGATAATGGGGGTACCTTTAGGGTTTCAAACTGTTGTGATGGATGTTGACTTATCTGATATTGGAGAGTTCTCATTAACACCTCAAGATTTAATTAGAATGGGGTTAGCAACTGAAGGTCAAGTTGCGGGGAATAGATTTAGAACGTCAAACGATATAAATTCATTACCTCAAATTATTAATTTAGTTAAAAGTTTAGAAATTTCGCCACTTTGGGGTGAACCTGATATTTGTGATATAGCGATTAATCGACTTGATTTTGATTTACGAGATGATGCAAATGTTAATATTCAGCCAACGTCGGTATATATGGGGTCAATATACTCTACGCCAGACAATTTTAGAGTTAGAAAAAATGCAAAACCAAAGGATGATATGGGTAACTTGTGTAGTTTAACTACAGGGCCAGGACAGATACTTGCAATACGACAAACAATACAACAAGATACCACAGGTAATCCAATATTAGAAGAATATGAGTTAGAACAATCGGGTAATATAATTGATGGTGATGGAGTTTGGTTAACAGAGTTACCAATGAATTTGGATTATTATATAACAAATGAGTTTGGTGAAAAAGTTATTTCAAATGACCCATCAATCGGTATACCAACAAAGGGAAAATATAGATTTAAAATTAAATGGCAACAACCTACCGCACTAACAGAACAAGTTAGAAGACCATATTTTTTAGTTCCTAATATTAAAGAGTATGGGTGGACAAACACACTTCAAGACCCAAATTTGGTTACAACGCCATCCTTAAATTCAAAATTAGCGGGTTCATATTATTTTGGATTAGATTGGACAGGTTATACAAATACCGAAGCTGCAATAAATTGTAATGACACATTTTACCAATTTGAATTTAATAAAGTTTATACTGTTTCAGGATTAATTGATGAATTTAAAAATGGTGGTAGAGGTAGATTTATAGGTATTAAAGAAATTGATAGTCAAGATTGTGAGAGTAGTATTAATAAATTTCCTGTAAATGATGGATTTAGAAATTTTGATTTAATTTATTTTCTATTTGCAATTATATTACAAGTATTACAAATTGTTGGTTTGATATTATTAATTGTTGCCCACCTTTTATTGTACTTATATGGTTTAGTAATAGATTTACTATGTTGGGTTAAAGATACTTTTAACCCAAGGTTTTTGAAAAACTTTAATTGTGATAAAACAAGATTCTCATTTAAATTACCAATGATTACATATCCTGATTGTCAGGCTTGTGATTGTGGACCAACAGAGATTACTCAAACAAATCCAGACACGCCAAATCCAGGACTTTTAACTCAAGTTTCTAATTCATCACTATATATTGAACACTACATTGATTATTATCAACAAACATTTAATTATGAGTACGACTACGCCTCAAAATTGGCATTAATAATTTCACAAGCAACAGCGACTAGAAATAGTCAACCCTCAAATCCTCAAGTATTTAAAACCGCTATTAGTGATATTATTACATTCTCGGATAATTCAAGAAGATTTGCTGTTTCAACTTCATTACCTATCGGTGAAAGAATTAATGTTTTTAATACAAGAAATAAATATTTTCAAAATGTTAATAGAATCAAAGTAAGTTTTGCCGCTGATACAAATTTAACATATCATTATGATAATACTTTAGCTGTATTGGCAACCGAAATTTTAGAGCCAGGAACTTTATTATCTTTTGTTAATTCTAATCAATCAAAAGACTCTAATTATTTATGGACAGGACTTACATCAAATGGTGCTACAACTCTAAAGGGTATTAATGGTACTATAAAAACTAATCAATTTCAACTTACAGTTGATTATGCAAATCCAAGTAATCAATTAGAAAATTTACAACAATATTATACAATACCTAGTAACAACACATTAGTGTGTGCTAATAATGTAACGGTTGACGTTACTGGTTTAGGTGTTATCACTTATTATGATTGTAATTCACTTTTGGTTGCGTACAGTGCTACAACATTAGGGACACAAACAATTACCGATAATAATTGTATTAATATTACAAGTTTAGATGGTAGTGCAGAATTTGATTTAATTAGTAGTGGTGATACTTGTCAAAGATATATATTTCCATCGGATATTGAATATTATCAAGTATTAACCGCAGTTACAATTACTTCAACAATAGTCAATGGAGTTACACAATATTATGTGCCAAATTCATCAACAACTAGTGGTTTTTGGGGTGGAGCTATAGACCAAACCAATAGTATTCTACAATATTATAGTCCTAATAGTAGCGACCCATTTACTTTAGAGAATACAATTGATAGTAATTTTGTCGATTCGTTTCCAGATATTAAACAACAAACAATATTGATATTACAAAAAGGTGTTGACCCTTATTCACCATTATTTACAAATAAATACGGTATTGGTACATTATTTGGTACTAATGAAAATGACCCAAATTGGACATTTACCGCATCAACAAGACTTAATATTCCAATACAAAAAGTTCCTGCAACCTCAACAACGTTAATTGCTCAACATAATGTTCAGGATAATATTTATTTCCAATCATATTTTTATACTCCAGGAATTCTTGGCTCAACAACATCTGGATTTCAATATTCATCATTTACCACAAGTAATGTTGGGTATTACGGAGCGTTAGATGGAATTGCATCAAATAGAGTAATTTACTCACCTAATCCACCTACAACAAATACCAATCAAACTAGTCCACCATACATATATTCTTCTAATCAGTTTGGTAATAGAGAACCTAATATAAATAATAAGAGAGGATTCACAACTGCCACGGGTAACGATTATTACAATTCAACCTCAGATAACAAATTTTATGATTTGGCAGAAGATTTATCGGGTGGAGCAATTCTCACGAGTTATTTACCAACAACTAATCTTACTATTGGATACGAGTGGTATTTTAGTCCTATATTATACCCAACATTAACAGGTACTAGTATATTCACTATTTCAAATTATTCTAAAAATATTATGAGAAGTGATAGATTACCTTCATCAGATTATATTGATAGTGCTGATTTGAATAATAACGCATCATTATTACAACAAAATCTTGGATTTACGGTATATCGTTATAATAGTCTTGGTCAAAATATTACTACTAATGGGTATTCTACGGGAGCATCTCAAGCCACAACCGATATTGAGGGTCAACTTGGAAGTGTTAATGTTGTTGAGACCCTGAGTGTATGTGAGAAAATGGTTGGACTTAATTGTTATACGGGTAATAGTGTTAACTTCGGAGTATCAACAAATTGTCAAAATAGTGACTCAGTTGAAAATGGTTGTTATGTATTTTTGGTTGAACCAATTAAAGATTTACAGAAAGATTTACTAGCGTTTGGTGAGTGGGGATACAGATTTAGATTTTTTTATGGACTATGTCGTGGAGTACTATCTCAAACTTTTACAAATAATTGGGTTAACGGTTCTTTATATACATTTCCAATACAAGTGGACACTTTTTTTGATAGTAATAATAAACCACTACCACCAAATTTTGCAAAAGAATTAGTTTATTTTGACGATAAAACAAATAATTTTTATTATCGAAGTTCACCATATTTTTCGGGGAGTACAAGTCAAAGATTCATTGGTAGACCTAATACTAACCAAAATGGAGCTCCTTTATCTAGACCTGTTAATAAAAGAAATTTATTGTTTCCAACAACAATTATCAATTTAGGTATTAAAGATGATTTTTATGATGAAATAATTTTTGACCCTTCAGCAAAAGGATATATCATGAACACTTTAAATTCTACAAGTTATTCAGATACATCTGACTTGGTTAACTTATTTGTGATATCCAGAATTACCGATGAAGGATTTTTGGCTCAAATTGTTACTGCGGGAAATAATGGATTAAACCAATTATTTACTCGACCTGAAAGAAGGATTGATGGTGACTTGGCTCAAAGCATGTCAATTAACTCTGAATACGGTGTAATTCCATTCTCACCAGAATATTATAGTGTTTACGGTACGAGTGATGACCCTGTAGTTATTTTAGGGGGGTTAGATAATCCAACAATGGGTATTTTCTTTTCATCAACAACGGTTGATTTACAGAACAAAGATTTCTTAACGCCAGGAGTTATTGATTTTAGACCATCAAATAATGCAAATGCAATAACATATCCTTATGGTATAAAATCACAATATGTTCCATTTTATCAATGGGGATTAGAACAACAATCAATTCAAAATATTTTTGGCTCACAAAATAATAATTGGTTAACGACCCAATCTTCAATTAGTGATTTTTCAGGTATTTTTGGATATAATTACCAATCATTAGATAGGAGAAATATTGACCCACCAACATATTTTGTAGGGTCAAACAACACAACGGATTTAAACCAAAGAGCGTATATCTTTAATGTGGACTCTAATGGTAAGTATGCCTATAGTATGGCGGGAGTACCATTAAGTAGATTCTTAGTTGGGGCTCCATTCCATTTTTATTTTGGTATTATGAAAGGTAATAGCGCTTTGGATAAATTTAAAACAAAATATTCTGTAGGTGAATAAGTATACAATTATACCAAGTAGTCAGAAATATAAGTCAGCACCTTTTGTCGACCAAGAGATTAGTATTTCCTTAGAACAACAGAGTCAACAAATGGTTGAATATGACCGAAGTCAAAGTATTAGTCTTGCGCAAGTTTATGATGACGAAAGACAAGGTAGCGGCATTTTCAGACCAACATTTAAAATCAATTACCTATATGCTAACACATATACAGGTACTACTCAATATGTTCCATTTAGGAATACTTTATATTATGTCGAACCTGAACAATCTTCGGTTAGTGGTATTTGGAAAGGATATCCTCAATATTATGAGTTTGATTTTTATCGACCATTTATTGATGACCAACATGTTGCATACAAGGCCAAAAGTGCTTACACATATAATTGGACCTATTATATTAGTTATGGGTATAACAATAATTACGACAAAATATTATCCTATAATTTAAATAATAGTTCGTATAATTGGATTGCTTCGGAAGGAATACCATTTTCAATTAATAATGGAACTCAAAATGGTAGTAATGTAATTAGATTCCAATGTATTGCGCCACATGGATTAACCGTTGGAGAGTATGTTGAGTTATCATTTTTCTATAACCAAACAAATTTGTTCCAAGTTTATTCTTTGGGGAACAATCAGTTGGGTAGTGAGGAATACATATACAACCTATATAACTATGGATATACGGGAGTAACTTTCGCTAATGGTGTGACAGGTACCTTTAAAAGAATTATTGACCCTGACAATCTATTAGAAACAAGGTCAAAATATTATATTAGAGAACATAAGATTTTAACAAATGTCAATGACTGCGTCATGACCAAAAATGGTTTTGAAAAAAATGTGTTCAGTGAAGAAAAGAAATTTGAATACAGTTCAATTACACCAAATCAAATCTCAAGGATTTCACAAAAAACAAGTAGTAATTCGTATAGTGTTACGGTTAATTATGATATAAATTTACGTGGGGTTTTAGACAATCAAAAACGACCTGTTAGTGAATTATTCTTAACAATAATTAACAAGGGTTATACAGGATATTTTAACCAACCAAATAATGGGATTGGACTAAAACAAGGTTGGGAGTTTAATTTAACAACGCCAACAAGTAGTTGGTGGGAGTTAACCAACAATGCGTCTGATACTAAAATACAAACCAATAATTATACGTTAACTAGTGGTGTTACTAAAACATTTTATTATAACCAAGATTTAATGTCAGGAGATACTGTTGATGGTGATTTTTGTGAGTGGAACGATTATGCTCAAAGTGAAAGAGTTGTTTCACCATATTATCAAAAAATAAATTACAATCAAAATGTGTTTCAAACTACTAACACATATTCGACAAATACTCCTGGATTCTATTACAAACCCCACACATCGATGACCATCAGGGTTTTTTCTGATTATGTTGAAACTGCGATTGCGGGGCAAGTTGAAAATGTTCCTTTCTATTCTTTTTATTCTTCATCCGACCAATCGTTTAGATGGAGAGACCTATATACTTATGGGTTTAAGGATAATCTTGAAAGAGGTGTTAACTATCCGTTTTTGAATAGCGCTCAATATCCTTTTAAAGAATCAATTTTCAGATTAGTTCCTGAAGGAATAAACTATAATACACTTGGAGTTCAATACCCAATAAAACCATTATTTGATGAGTGTGAATAAATTAACAATTCGTAAAGACGGTTTTGTCGACAGACAACTTACAATCCCAATTCAATTGACTTGGGATTATACTGGATTGGACCAAAGTATTGATGAGTATGAATCTGAAATCATTACTGAGGTTATTGGTGTTGGTAGGGACTTTGAGGTTACTCGATTTGCACATGCGCCACAAACAGGTACAACTGACGCAACTGACATCAAATACGAGTTTAATTTTTATTCGGGTGGGTCATTAGACGATAGTGCCAATTGGAGGTCCGATTATTTGATGGAAGGATTTACAACTCAAGAGATTTTTTATTATACAAACAATTTTACAAATTCATTTTTTAAATTGGACTTATACGATACTGTCGATAATAAAAGACAAAAAAACTATGTGACAATTATTATCCCAACCCAACAAGGATTAAAGATGGATGCTTTGATGCAGACGACTCCTGTTAGTATTAAACAACCATATTTTGTTTTGGATTATGTTGGGGATAAAGAAGGGTTTTTCATTTATTGGTTAAAGAAACGAACATTCTTGGACATTAGTACCTTCTTCATGAGTGCAAAATTCTATGATGCAAAGAAAGGATATTTTGTTAAGATGATAAATATGCCACAATCATCATTATCGGGAAACAAATACTCGTTTGATAACACAAAATATTTTTATTATCGAGTTGAGTTGGACTATGAAAAACATGACTATCAGGTATTCAGTATGAATCCAAACCAAACATTATATTTAAATGATGGTCAAAGAGCGGGTACGGCAATACCCATAAAATGGTATGAATATGTTAATCCATAATGGAAGATTTTTATAATATTATAATTTCCCCTGAAACAATTAAGGGAGATATCTTTACGGTTAACATGCAAGGACAGGATGTTAATTCGGGTTATTCTGGTGAAACAACTGGTGTTTATTCGGGTATGACTCAAGTTTTAACGGGAGGACTTAATGGAGGTTCGTTATTATCGGGGTTAACAGTTCCAATTTTGTTTAGACAAACTGCGGTTGATTTTGGATATTATAGTCCATTTGATGGAGCTGTTTTACAAAAGGATGTGGTTGCCAATTTCATATTTTCATCGACTACCGCTGACCCATATGTTTATAATGTGTATAACACATCAAGTGAGTTCCAAAAATTCCTTGATTTGTCTGCATATAAAATAAATTGGGGAGACGGAACACCAATCCAATCAATTACATCATATGTGCCCAATTCAATAAGTCATACTTATCCGATGGCAAACTCTCAATATATCATTACATTAGAACAAACAAATCCTTGGGGGGTTACGAGAGTTTCAAAAACAATCACAACACCATATTCAAATGTGGTTATTAATAATCCAAATGGGGAGGCATTTTTTATTCCCGCAGGTGGTAATTGGTTTGAAACCCCAATCAGTTATAACTACATATTTTCGGGTGATGCGGTCAATGTTGTTTCTGCTCAAACCTCAAATAATTTCACGACGGTTCCATATACGGTTTCAGGATTAACGAAATCAAAACTTAATGAGTTGTCAATGTATGGTCCTTACAAATTCCAAGTTGGAGTTCCTGTTATTAAGAATGGTCAGATATGGGGGGCAATAACTAATACGGCAACAACATTCACAGCATATACAATTAATTTGGTTGATTACTATGATTACATAGATGGGACAACAATATTTTTTGAACAATCATCAGGATTTACAGATAATAATTTAACGCAAAGACCAATAACGAAAGAAGAGGTTTTACTTAAGGTTATTGACCAACCACAGATACAAACAAATGTTTTTGTTGAGAGAGGAAAGAATTCTGCATACGAAAGAATTCAAAGAATGGGGGAGGTTGATAATTTAGGTGACATGATTAACTACGGATATGGATTTTTTAACGTTGAAAAAAAGAACTAAACTATTTATAAGATAAAATAAGATATGGCAATCGGTTCATACGGCACAATTAGACCTTCAGATGTTTCACCTGAGGACGTACAGATAATAATGAATTACACTCCATCAAGGGATGTTACGGATAATTTTATTCTAACACAACTTGACGCACAAACAATTCTTAAACCTTACTTTAACAATAGTGAAACAGGTGGAAACGCAGGTGTTGAAGTTTTAGGTGGGTTATATAACTTAACACTACCAGCTGAGCAGTTCAACGCTCTTGGAATTTACACATTATATATAAGACCAGCGCAAATCAGAACAAAGATTACTGATTGTGGTGTGTTAAATGCTTTGCCAAACGTAAAAGGAATTATTGTTGATGTAACAAATGTTCCAACACAATACCAAAACAAATTTGTTCCACAAGGATTGGTTGGGTTTAGAATTGAATACTTAAACGCTGATGGGTCAAAGATACCAAATTTCTTTAGAGTTGTTACCTCATCGTTCTTTTGTGAACCTGTTGTGACAAACGAAACAAACACAACACAAAAAACTATTAGATATAGATATGTTGAAGGGAATTCAAATTTGATTTTCCTAACATTATCTCCATCTTCATCACCAACCAACAATCCAAATGCAACACCGTTCATTGGACAACCAAATCAAAACATTATAATTTCAAACACATATTTCAATCCGATTACTTTGGAAGTTGAAATGGTTGAATACGACATATCATCTCTTGCAATTGCTCTTTATGGTAATCAAACCAAATCAATTGATGATGGTATTTACACAATCTATGACACTCAAAATAACATATATAGACAATACAACTTATATGAAATTAGAGACCAATTTAATGCGTTGTTATATGAGGTTAGACAAAGTAGAGGTAATAATATTGATTTCAGTAAAAACTTTACAAACATAACTAGTTAATGGCGGTAAACACAACAAATACTAAATACTTTTATCCACCAAGGCCAGGTAGTGGTGCGGGTACTTTCTCTGACAACATTGTAGGATTACAAACTGTCGAGGGGGGAGGACTTACGCAAGGTAATTTTGAGTTTACAACAGGAGTAACAGAAAAAGTTAATCGCACATTCAATGTCGGAGCGTTCTCAGAACCAATGACTTTGGATATGATGAATATTGATAGTGTTGAAGAGAGTCGAAGAATATTAGCAACCCAATTTAGAGTTTATCCAAACTTTGATATTACTCAGGTTCTTAACTTTTCAATGTATGGTTCTCTATCTGAAAGATTTAGGGTCTCGATTACTCGAATTATTAATTATTTTCCAGGGTCATTAGATGTCCAATTTAGTAATGGTGATTATATCACAGGTGATACCGCCTATGACATTGTTTATGATGTTCAAGCCGATGAAACTTATTTTAAAGTAAATGTAGATAGGATTCGTAATCCATTTGATATTGATTATTCGGTTAGCGCCTCAACTAACTTAACTCTTAGAGAATTAGATGTTTCAGCATATAGAAATATCAATGAAACTTATTTAGATTATTGTATTAGTATTGACGATAACATTTATAAAATTTTAGCATTTGTTCCATCAGATACATTATCATCAGGGAACCTAACATTTTATGTTTCAGGTGCACCATTTGGTACAACAGCAACAACACTACAACAAGAATTTCAAGTTAGACCAAATGATTATATTGTTGATAAGGTATTCCAAGAAAGTTTTGATGAGGTTGAAAAATTCTTAGTTAATAGATTGGTTAGACCTGAATATACTGCGGTATTTCAAGTACCACAACAAAATGAGTTTGGTCAAACATATACCGATTACCAACAAGTTACTTGGCCAAAAGACGGACCTTGGAATTTGGATATTCGTTCATTTTTATTTGATTCTTATTTGGAACAAATCCAAGCAATTGCGGTTAACTTAGATTCATTTAAAACCAATTTGATTTCAAGATTTTTGGTTTCAGATTCATTAAAAGAATTTGATACTTTGGGTAGAAAAGTTGAAAAGATATTCCAAATTTATGGTAGAAGTTTTGACCAAATAAAACAATTCGTTGAAGGGTTGGCTTACATGAATTCCGTGAACTATAACCCATCAAATGACATACCATCACAATTGTTGGTTAACTTATCCTCAACACTTGGATGGTCATCTAATTTCTCACCGATTACAAATGAAGATTTCTTATCGTCTGTTTTTGGTAATACCGCAACACCAACATATCCTGGTTATGCCAGAGCTTTAACGCCAACAGAATTAAACTATGCTTATTATAGAAACTTAATTCTTAATGCTTCTTATCTTTTTAAATCAAAAGGTACAAGAAGGTCTATTGAATTTTTATTAAGATTGATTGGTGCACCAGATTCATTAATTGAATATAATGAACACATTTATTTGGCAGACCAAAAAATTAATCTTGACCAATTTTATTATCAATGGGCTCAAATATCAGGTGGAACTTATGTTCAACAAACACCAACGTATGCTCAAGGACAAACTTATAGTATATACGGTAATTTGTATACTGCCTTTACCACAAACGCAACATACACCGATACCAATATTACATTGGCAGCTTACCCTATGGATTTTGAAGGTTATCCAAATGCTCCTGTTAATACGGAAACTTACTTCTTCCAAATTGGTGCGGGTTGGTACGAAACTACACCATCACATAGAAGTCCCGATGCAGTTACTTTAACAGGTAATGTTTTTACAGGACAGAACTTTAACATTCAAACACAATTACAACCATTCACATATGGACAGACCTATTTAAATAGGTTTAGAGATTTTCCGTATATGAATGAAGGATTTAAACTTCAAAAAATTGTCGATAATAATAAATCTTGGTTGTCGGATGATGATAAAGTTAGAGTTTCGACTCAAGGAGATTACAATGCCTACTACTTTGTTGATAATGAAAAATTAGTATTAAATGTTAAGAATGTAGATATATTCTTAAATCCTGCCCAAGGTCTTGTTTATGATGTGTGGGACCAATCAAGAAGATATGATTATCCGATACCTGAGTCAGGGCTAACGGTTGGTTACCCTGTGCCAGGTGGGGTTGATTGGACTTATATTGACCCAAAACCTAAGAAAAAAACGTTCTTTGAATTTTCTCAAACTTTTTGGCAGAATATGATTAACACTCGAAACAGACAATACATCTCTGATGGTAAGACAGGTGGTTATCCTACACTACAATCTATTTGGTGGAAATACATCGAATCAGAACAAACTGTCGGGTTACCTAACAACAAGTACACTTATCAAAAGTTAATTGATTACGTGAACGGTATAGGTCCTTATTGGACTAAGTTAGTGGAACAGATGGTTCCCGCAACAACCATTTGGAATGGAGGGGTTAGATTAGAGAATTCAATCTTCCACAAACAAAAATTTGTTTATAGAAGACAAAGAGGTTGTCAGTTTATACCAGTTCCTGTTGACCCATGTTATATCATATCAAGTATTTTTGATTACACATGTACAACAGAGTATGTTGATTTTTATATCTACCCGTGGTTAAATGGTGATATTAATGTTTCTAATTTTAATAGTATTTTATCTAATAGAATTAATAACATGTTGTCATCAAGTGGATTAACATTAAATCAATGTAGTCAAAATTCGGTTTTAACGGAATGGTATGTTGATTTAAGAATTAATAATGAAATATTAATTCAAGATAGTTTCTATAATGGTTATGGATATACTGATGTACCAACAGATTCACAATGGAGAAATGCTTTAATAGATTATCTACCAACTTTATATGATTATGGCTACACATATTTCTTAAATGGTAATAAATTAACCATAACTAATTTAGGTTGTGTCTCTCAAAATTTACAAGAAACGGTAGTTTTAAATGTTGGGATAAATATTAATATAAATTGCACTAGTTAATGTCAAATTTTAATTATAATATAACGGTAACAGGGGATTGTTCAAATACAAATTCAGGGTCAATTAGTTTGAGTCTGAATGGTGGTACTCCACCGTATACGGTACAATGGTTAAGTCCTGTATTATCTCCTAATATTATTACCACACAACCTGCAGTAAAAACAGGTTTAAGTGCTACAACCTATTCTGTTAGAGTTAACGATAGTACAATACCAACAAATAATGAATTCTATATTAACATCCCAATATCGAGTGGGGTGTGTGCAAGTATTCTTGGGGTTATGGGGACAACATGTTCCTTTAACAACGGTTCTGTAACAGGAACTTCAACATCGGATTATTCATCTACAAGTTTTTTATTATATAGTGGTGATGGTACCTTTTCACAATCAGCAATAACAAATCAATCTACATTTGTTTTTAATGGTTTAACCGCTGGAACATATTATATGACAGTTATTGACTTGGGTGGATGTACAGGTCAATCACCAAGTTTTATTGTTGAAGATTCGGATACCTTAGATTATGGTTTGTATGTTGTACCTAATTCATCTTGTGGTGGTACTGCTATGGGTAAAATCATGATTACAGGTTTAACGGGTACACCACCATATACATATCTTTGGAACACAAGTGCGACTGGCTCTACGGTTACGGGTTTAACTGCTGGAATTTATTCTGTTGATGTCACAGATTTTTATGGATGTGTGACAACTAAAAGCGCCACGGTGACTAATGTTTCACCTGTTGGACTTGGTACATTCACTGCAACACAACCGACATGTTTTTCAGCAGACGGAGTTTTAACTATTCAAATTACAGGAGGTACTGCTCCGTATTATTATTCGGCTTCGACAGGTGACATTTCGGTACAATATGGTACAACATGGTCATTATCTGGTTTATCACCAGGTGTTTATAGTATCCAAGTTACAGATGCTGCGTTATGTACATTTGTTGCGGGAACAACATTAACGTCACCAAACGGTATTACTTCGGTGAATATTAGTACTCAGGGTTCTACGTGTTCTGGTAATGGTGGTTCAATTACGGTTGCGGTTAATGGGGGAACTTCACCATACATATATGGTTTAATATATCCTGATGGGAATGTATTGAATATTGCCAACAATCAAACAAACCAACTTTTCCCTAATTTATATTCGGGAACTTATACTGTTTCCGTTCAAGATGCCTCAGGGTGTTATTTTATGGACGAAGTTACATTATATTCTACTAACACATTTACCATTTCAACTGAAACTACAGGAACAACTTGTAATCAAAGTAATGGGTATATTACGGTAACTAAAACTGATGGTGGTGAGGCTCCATATGATTATTCATTGGATGGTTTAGTTAATATTAATAATAGTGCACAATCTGCCGTAACATTTAATAATGTTTCAACGGGACAACACACTATTACAGTTACAGATAACACGGGATGTACTCAAACTACTCAAGTTTATGTTGCGTCAAGTTCACAATTAGATTATAGTTTATATAACACTTCTTGTGGTACAGGTTCAAATGGTAGTATTACCACATTTATTTCTTCAGGAAATCCACCGTTTACTTTTGATTGGTCTGATAATGTTTATGGTAATCCACAAGAAATTACGGTTACAGGATTAACAGGTGGTACATATAGTGTTACGATTATTGATGATGATGGTTGTTCGGTTACAAGATTTACCGATATTACTTGTGATGCAACATATGTGTCATATCAAACATATGTTATGGGTTCTCAAACATTTAATATTCAATCTCAAACAAAGTATGGTTTATTACAAATGTTAAATGTTGGTTTTGATGATTTAACTTCAGGTAATACAAGTTGTAATTTAATATCCGCGGACTTTAGTGTGAAAGTTTCTGTAAATCCATTAGGGTTGACAACAAGCCAAAGTTTCTACACTTCAACTTCTTTAATTGATGCTCCAAGTGACAACTTATATTATGATACTGTGGTTGCATTATTACAAACAATTCCTGGCATTGGTCTTATTACTGTTGATTCCGCCAATAATCAAATAACAATTGAAACAAGTACAACAAATAATAGTTTGGATGGTCAAGAAATTATTATTGAATTGATAATCGTTTATGATACAATTTGTTTAACATGATACAGGTAAGGATAACGGAAATATCGGGAGGTACATTCCCAATTGATGTTTACATATCAGATGTATATGGTAATTATCAAACTTTACTTGGAACCATAAATACAGGACCCGTTCCACCTACAGTTGAATATAATAACACAATACCTTCAATATTTAATACTGCTCCTGAAATAATGTTAACCTTAACGGATAACAATGGATGTAGTATTTTTAAATTATTACAATGTACTTTTGGTTGTACGTTCCAAATCACAATCGAATTAGCGTCTTGTGTTGTTAATATTAATATCCAAGATTCAAATTGTACTTTTACTCTTGCATAAACTTTCCATTATTTTAAATAAGTTTTACTGAAATAGTATTGTTGTGGTATTTATTAAATAAAAACATCGGATGTCCACATATTCTATATTAGTAACAAATAACGCCCCAGGATGTGCAACTGAAATCGAACAACAATTAACGGTTACAGGTTGTACTTCTTATATTGTTAGATTAGCGTCTAATTCAAATGCTTTGGGGCCATTTAATGTTTATGTTGATAGCGTAATTTATTATTCTGCACAGACAAGAAATGAAATGTTTAATGGTGTGGTTGTAACTCTTGAATGTGCAACACCAACTCCAACACCTACACCATCAGTAACTTCAATTAGTACAACCCCAACGACTACACCAACAAATACACAAACTCCAACAGTAACTCCAACAAATACTACAACTCAGACTCAAACACCGACAAACACTGCAACTCAGACTCAAACACCAACAATAACTCCAACAAATACGCAAACTCCAACAAACACTCAAACACCAACTCAAACTCAAACATCTACTCAAACCCAAACTCCAACTCAAACTCAAACATCTACTCAAACCCAAACTCCAACTCAAACCCAAACTCCAACGGTAACTACAACTGCAACACTTACACCTTCTCCGACAGCATCTGTTGGGTTAACTCCTACTGCGACTG